>Ga0155220_127_pt1 | contig 82126 bp, 66 predicted proteins | sample RifCSPhighO2_02_FD_106188 | JGI IMG/M metagenome (GOLD analysis project Ga0155220, IMG submission 106188) | Candidatus Yanofskybacteria bacterium RIFCSPHIGHO2_02_FULL_41_29
TCCGTATTTTTTGAGTTGCGTCTATAAAAAGACCAAAGAGCTAAAAAGCTGAAAGCTCCCCCGCCCTTAAGACCAAACTCCAGAACTTCTACCCCGTTCTCCCTTAGTCCTTTTATACAGACCGAGTTAAGTGCATATTCCAGCCGCGAATTGCTTAAGTATATTATTTTTTTAATCATCCCAGTATATCAACTTCCAGAGCCAAACGCTTTGGTGCGTCTGTACTCTTTAAGCCTTAGACTTAAAAATATCCTACCCCTTGTCGTTTTAAGATAACCTTCTCTGCGTTTGGCATCTTGCTCATTAGTACAGCCTTCAAAATATATTAGCTTGAATGGTAACCTGAACTTTGTACTGAAATTGAAGCCTTTATTATGTTCATCTATTCTTCTGCGCAGGTTATTTGTGTAACCAATGTATAACCTATCGTCCTTGATACTTTGTAGCACATAGATATAGAAGAACATGCTGGAAGCTGTATTACTGGGCATGTGATTCATTTAGTAAAGTTAGTTCTTCCTCCCAATTATAATTTCCCCAATTTTTATATTTTTTTCTTAGTTCATCGTTCTCATGTCCGGGATGACAACCAAGTTCTATAATTTTATCTGGATATTTTTTCAATAACTCTTTTGCTGACTTGATGTCTCTATCGCTCAAATTTCCGGCATTAACAAAACCGACGGAAAAATCGTTGCAAACAAGGCCAGCCTTTCTTACTTTTCTTTTTGCTATCGCCGACAAAAAGTTTAGAAACAACAGTTGAAGTTTTCTAAATAATTTGCCACCCAAAAAGCTAAACGGTTCATTTACGATACGAATGTATGGAATCTGGCGTTCCTTGGCCAGCTTAACAACAATTTCTGTAATTCCCGGTAGCAGATGTAAATGCTGATGGCTATTTATGAAAGATAGTTTGATACCGGCTTGAATGCACTTATTTAACTGAGCCCTTAGTTCCGCCTCCACTTTTTTGAGACTAATTAATCCTAAAATATATTTGATGAAAAATATCCTGTGGTTTTTAGGAAAAACGGTCTGAGTAATGGGTCTCTCCTCAACCAAAACCAGATGTATCCCGTACGAAGTCTCGCTCGCGCTAAGAGCACGAGTCCTTTGGACCTCGGCGAGGCTACTTCGTACGGGATGAACCCCGATGTTTGGAAGTTCAACTTCCAAACATCGGTGGACGGCATCATCAAAAGCCGGACCATTAGCCATCAGAGAGGCACCGTCTATCTTGGCTCCTTTTAATAAAAAAATGATTCCATCGTTAATGGATTTGTTAAGACCGAGATCGTCAGCAATAATCCTCAAGTTACCAATTCCCAAGTTACGACTTACAATCAATTCCAGATTTACAATGTTTCAAAAGTTTGAAAATTGAAAATTGAAAATTGAAAATTATAAAGCATGTACTCCATATGGCGTTTCCTTTATACTCTCACCTTCAATATTGCATGTTTCCGAGACAATATACAAAGGCCGCCCCTTAACCTCATTGAACATTTTATACAAGTACTCCCCTACTATACCGAGAACCATCAGCTGAATACTGCCCAAGAACAAAACCAATATAACTAAAGTTGCCCAACCGGCGATCAAAGGATTAGGATTAACGTAATGATCAATAACGACATAACCGGAGAAGATTATACTTACAAACAGAACAAAGAGTCCCGCCCAGAAAGCCATCCTTAAAGGAAAGGCTGAAAAAGAGGTAACTCCGCTCAATACCAGTTTGATTAATCTTTTAATATTATATTTCGGCTTGCCGGCTATTCTTGATTCAGCAACATAGGGCACATACTTCTTCTTGAAACCAATCCACTGAATCATACCCCGCAGATATCTTTCTCTTTCCGGCAGTTTTTTCAAAGCATTAACCACTCTCCTCTTGTATAAAGCGAAGTCGGAAACATTTCTAAACTCCAGATTCGTGATCATGCTCATTAGCTTGTAAAAACCCTTTCCCCCGGCCTCCCTTAATTTAGAGTTCTGCTTGTTATCTAATCTTTCGCCTATAACAATATCGGCCCCTTCTTCGGCATGCTTAATAAATGTAGGTATCAGATGAGGCGGGTGCTGAAGATCTCCATCCATAGTCAGAACCATTGAACCCCTTGAGAAGTCCAGGCCAACATTAAAGGCAGCCTGATGGCCGAAGTTCCTTGATAGCTTAATTACCTTAAACTTAGAGTCCCTGTCGGCAGTTTCTTTTATCAATTCAAAAGTTCTATCGGTTGAACCATCGTCAACAAAAATAACCTCACAGCTTTTGGCGACGCTCTTGCAAACGCCGTTTATAGCTTCTATAAGAAAGGGTATTGCCTCCTCCTCATTAAAAAGCGGGATAACTATAGATAAATAAGTGCTTTTTGACATTCCATTATAATACAATCAAAACTTACTTTTGTAAATAAATCATATTCTTGAACAGTCAAAAATATAAGACTCTATTTTTTTATCCTGAAACTTTTTTAATAGAGGGCACTTCGAAATCACCGGCCAGTAGCGTCCGTTTTTATCTATGGCCGGAAAATCAACAATCATATACTGACCCTGATAGGCATTTATCCTCTCACTATAATCGCGCGTCGGAGCAGTATAAAATCTAGCATTATATTTGCCGTTTAATTTTAAATAGTAAGCCCCGATATCGTAATAAGTTATAACTTCCTTAACGGAATTACTGGAATTAACATATTGGATCGTTTCTTTCGCCACCTTGTCTACGCTGCCGTTTAGAGGGCCGGATAAATATTCAGCCGAAAAAAGGATGTTATATACGACTCCAAAAACAATGAATGCAGCTAAAAATAAACTTCTCCTATTCTTCACGAATAGTGCTCCGGCCAAAGATACAACGGAAATTAACCAAGTCAAAATTATAAAAATAGCCGAAAAGTAAAATCCTGAAGGGCCGGAACCGCCAGTAAAAGGAATTAGAAAACTGAGATCTAAAGACTTAACTCTGTCTAAGTAGGCCGTCTTCGGATTCAGAGGCAAGACATCATGGGGCAAAGACAGGATAAAATAAGAGATGAGAATAAAAGCAGCCGCAACTACAATGTAAATATTTCTACTAATTGCCTGTTTTTTTAGAAGATCGGTTATTACCTGAGCACTTATAAGAACCGAGGGAACTATCCAAAACATGAAATATCTCTCTATCGTAAGAGTGGCAAAATCAAATAAAATGAGATAAAAAATTAAGTTAATAAATAAATATATAAACCATATCCTATATCTTCTTAATACATCCCTCATAAAGACTCCGCACAAAACGGGCAGAAGCAAAAATGGCGAAAGCCAGACTAAAGATTTGAAAATTTTAAAGACTAAGTCGAAATAGGCTCTTGATCCGAAATTAAAGCTTTTAAAGTGGCCGGCATACTCAACGACCATTTCCATGCGAGTGGCATAAAAATAATAGAATGCCGCGAAAACGGCTAAAAGTACCGCCAGCCACGGCCATAATTTGTGAACAGTCTTTCTAAGCCCGCCGCCATCTTTGGAACCGTAAAATTTTATTGCCTGATCAACGATCAGCGCTCCGATAAATAATAAGAAGCTCAGCTTGGTCAGAAATCCACCAATTATAGCTAGTCCGAATAAAACGAACCACCGTTTTTCTCTTCGTCCCTTTTCTGAAATATGCAGAAAAGAATAATAGGCAAGTAATATAAAAAATGGCAAAAAAGCACCATCTATGTCTATCTGTAAATTAGCTATCAGGCTATAAATATTAACTGTGAAAAGTCCGGCCGCAATCAATGCAACCCCTTTACTCTGCGTAGCCTTCAGAGAAATTATATAAATTAAAATTAAATTAAAAAAGCTAAACAAAAATGGAACAATTCTCAAATAATCTAATCCGAAGATGCGTCCGGCAAATTTATAAGCAAACTCCGATAAGGGCGGGTGCGGACTTTCCAGGTTGCCAAAAAAAGGATTGGCAATACTTGCCCATCTATATTCGTCTTGATGATAGATCTGATCAAAACCCAGAAACCTGGAGACAACAAAAAAAACAACCAAACCCACAAGCAATAAAGTATATTTATCAAATCTCATTTTTCTGAATTACCATTAATATAGAGATGCCAAAAGAAAAATTCATGAACTTTAGAAAATAGGTTTCTAGGTTAAAGATGGCATAAAATAAACTGTTTAGAGAAGGGTTATTAATTTCAAAATCAGATTCTCTGGCCTTCAGTTTAAGCAGTCTAGATAATAGCCTGACTGCAACAATTGGCAAAAATAAAAAGGTGTTAAAGTAGGTTTTTCTTAATATTTTAAGGTTGGGATTTTTATTTATAACTGCCGACAATGACTCGGCCGTATACCGCCTGAAGTGGTGGGCAACCTCATCCTGAACCCCCCAAAGCCACTGATATGCCGGAACAGCTATAATCAGTCTGCCACCCGGCTTTAAGGCCCTTTCTATGGCCCTAATTGCCCCCAAATCGTCCTCTATATGCTCAATAACATCCAAGGTCATTATGAGGTCAAAACCGCCCTCTGGAGCCCTAATTTCGCTATTATTAACGACCTCTAAATTACGGATGCCCCGAGATCTGCCAAACTCAATAGCCTCAGCCGAGATATCGGCTCCGGATGCATTGAAGCCAAGCCTTTGCAAGAAACCAACGTTATATCCTGAGCCACAGCCAAAATCAAAAATTTTTGCCGTTTTCGGTATTTTATACTTTTTTATTAATGCCAGAATAACTTTTCTCCTGACCCTAAACCACCAGTGACTACCCTCTGTCTCAAAATATGTTTTATAAAAATTCTTATCCATCCCGCTTAGAAGTAGTGCAAGCACCCACTACCACCATATGATGCCGCACACTATTAATTATTGACTGATATTCATATCATTTAACCCGTTTAGAGTACTTCTAACGGGATTCATTTATTCTTTTTCTTGCCATATCAATCCCGTAAGCAAACATTTCATGGCGGCGAGGGCTGGTATAATGTTTCATAACCATATTATCACCGAGAAAACCTTTAATTGCATACCTCTCCGTTGATAGGAATTTATAATTTACTTGGGCAAAAAGACAAGTCCATCCCTCCATCTCAATAAAATAATCGTTAAGGGGTCTTTTTGTATGTTCTAAATACTCCGAAAACTGACTGACAGTAAATTTATCTTTATTGATTACTATGTAACCGCCATTTAGCAAAGCCGCTTTATTTTCTTTGAGATTATACTTCTGAGTATAAAAGTCATCCATTTGCAGAAAAAAGTCCAGCTCATCGCCAATATGACGCTGAACCATGGCGTCATAATCGGTTTTTCCTGAAATAAAATCTACTACTTCTGTCGGTTCCTTATAATAAAGTATGTCTGAATCGCTGGCTATTACTTTTTTTGCCTTGCTAAAAACAATTATATTGGTCAGCTTATCGAAAAAAAAGTGGCATTCCAGTCTTGATTTTTTGATAATCTCGGGAATGCCGGGCATTTCTAAAATACGTTTAGTGGTCTCGTCTCGAAACATTACTTTAACATTCGGGAACTTGCTTAGAATTAATTTTTCTGTGGCCTTGTCTATCGTCCCATCATCGTGAATAACCACAACCGGTTTTAGTTTTGAGTGAAAAAGGAAAGACCTAAGCATCCAAGCGAACATCCAAAGACCCTGGCCGTGCCTTGAGCAAATAGTGTGGAGCTCAAAATCAGGATCGGGAACATAATCAAAACAAGGCAAGCGGGAAAATAAATAATTGCCGAAAAATCTGTTTTTAAAATACGGCCACCAATAGCGCGGACCGTATCCTCTCTCAATTAGATGCTTAAGATAAAACAGTTCTACTTTTATTCTTTTAAAGTTTTTAACCATTGGATTAACTTTTCATAATATATCCCCACTTAGATTCGAGAAAATGACGCTGTTCTTCAATGATATTGTCGGGTAAAGATTTGAATATCTTTATTTCTGACGAATCCTCATTCGGTTTCATTAAAGTAGCTTCTGCCAAGCACAAAAAGACCAAACCCACGCTAAAGCCGAATCCTCTTTCTTTCTCTTCACTATCATAATCAATATACCCAAGCAGTTCTCGGATGCTAACCTCAATTCCAAGCTCTTCAGCCGCCACCCTTTTTACTGCATCCGTAACTTTCTCTTTGTAAAAAACAGTTCCGCCAGGAATATGCCATTTGCCGCGATATGAAGGTAATTTTCTCAATGAAAGAATAACGCCTTCAGGAGTTTTCACGACTAGCTCAACGCAAAGACGAGGTACTCTGGAATAAATATTTTTAAACTCCTCGTGCGAAAACGGCTTATTATTGCCCATGGTTATTAGAATTTAGACTTATTAATACTAGGATATTCGGCTAAATTTGGCAATAAAAAACGCCCTTGTGGCGTTTTAAAAAGTTAAACTTTTCGTAAATAATCCGTTACGACATCCATAACGTAGCCTAAGTGTTCTTGGCGCAATCCGTGATGACAACCGATAAGAAGTCCCTGAGCCATAATCATATCAGAATTAACCAAATCACCATAAACACGGTGGTTAATATTCTTATAGGGCGGATGTCGCAGAATGTTTCCCGCAAACAGCACCCTCGTCTGAATGTTTTTTCCTTCCATATAGAGCATCAATTCGGTTCGTTTTATCGATGAATCTTCGCGGATAGTAAACGGGAATGCCAGCCAGCGAACATCACTTTTAGTGACGGCCTGACGAGGTAATACAAAGTGTTCCGGAAAGCCGGCAAAAAAATCGTATAGAACCTTGAAATTTCTCTTACGAATCTGATCGAACTCGCTCAAGCGTGATAGCTGGACAAGTCCAAACGCAGCTTGAGGATCCAGGGCCTTGAAATTAAAACCAAGCTCACGAAAAACAAACTTACCATCATACTGAATATCATTCAAAAAGAAATTAAAGCGAATATCGGGATGCTCATCATAATATTCCGCCGAGGCTCTACCCCAGTCTCTAACGATCTGGGTAAAATCAGCATCGGCCTTATTCTTGAACATTACCATCCCCCCGCCGCCCATTGCTGTAATTATGTGAGAGGCATAGAAACTGGTCGTACTGGCATCTGCATATTTACCTGTCGGCTCGCCTCTAATCGTACCGCCGATCGAATCACAGCTGTCCTCTATCAGCACCAAATTATGATCGTCGGCCATCCGACGCAATTCAGCCATATCATTAAGATTGCCTATCAGGTGGGGTATCATCAAACCAACCGTATCGGAATCAATCGCCCCCTCAACAAGATTCAAATCCACATTATATGTATCCGGCTCAACATCAACAAAAACCGGGATGAGTCCCGATTCAATCAGGGGATTAACAGTTGTGGCAAAAGTGCAAGCCGGAGTTATTACCTTACCGCCCCGAACCTTGCCCAAGAGCGCTCTTATGGCAAGTAGATTTGCCGAAGAACCTGAATTGACGAATAGCGCAAAGTTCTGGCCAAAAATTTCAGCCACCTGTTTTTCAAACGTTTTGGTATATCTGCCGATGCCCAGCCAATCGTTGTTTAAGCACTCCAGAACGGAGGCTATCTCTCTCTCTCCGAAGATTGCTCGACTGTAATAAACCTTGTCTTTTCCGGGTACAAATGGATGGTTTTCCAAGATACTCCTTATTTTTTATATGTGCTAGTTAATAGTGTTACAATGTCTTCGGCAACTTTGCAATATTGACTCATAGCTTTTTTTATAGTACAGATATGAGCAAGCTGTTCCTTTATAACTCAAGGGGCGAGAATGAAACTGACAGACTATCTAGCTCAGTATTTAGCTGATTTGGGTATTAAAAAAGTTTTCCTTATCACCGGTGGAGCTTGCGCTCATATTGTAGATTCGCTTGGAAAAAATCCAAATATCGACTACGTCTGCATGCAACATGAACAGGCTGCCGCAATGGCCGCGGATGCCTATGCTCGAGTAACCAAAAATATAGGAGTTGCCGTCGCAACTTCCGGTCCGGGAGCAACTAATCTCATAACCGGTGTTTGCTGTTCTTATTTTGATTCAATTCCAACGCTGATGATAACCGGTCAGGTAAACTTGTGGGAAACTAAGGGTGAAAGAAAAATACGACAATTCGGATTCCAAGAAACCGATATCGTTGATATCGTCCAGCCGATAACTAAATTTGCCGAAATAGTTAAAGATCCTGATAATATAAAATATTTGCTTGATAAGGCTGTTTATATTGCCAAATCAGAAAGACCGGGTCCTGTCTGGCTGGATATTCCGATGAATGTTCAGCATGCCGAGATTGAGCCGGATCGGCTTATAGGTTTTGATCCTGAAATTTATCACGAACATGATGAGCCGCCGTTACAGAAATACACGGACTTAACTTCATACGATATGTGGGGTATTTTAGGCAAGCTAAAAAAATCAAAAAGACCCATAATTATCGCCGGCTCTGGAATAAAATTAGGTCGAGCCGAAAATGAATTTCTAAAAACGCTGAGTGTGCTAAAAATCCCTGTCGTATCAACTTGGAGCGGAATTGATATTCTGCCCCACGATCATGAACTATATATCGGTCAATTTGGCGTCTATGGAAACAGGGCGGCTAACTTTGCTGTTCAAAATTCAGATTTACTTCTGAGCCTGGGCTCACGTCTTGATACGCGTCAAACTGGCGGTCAGCCTAAAACATTTGCCAGAGAAGCATTTAAGATCGTAGTCGATATTGACAAAACAGAGCTAGACAAGCAATGGGTAATAGCCGATATGCCGATAAATGCTGATGTAAATGATTTTCTTACGAAACTAAATATTTTTGTTTCTTATTCTGATGACCACCTTCCAAATTTTTCAGATTGGCATTCAATCTGTCTAAACTGGAAACAAAAATATCCGGCCGTTCTTCCCGAATACTATCAGCAGGAAGGATCAGTTAACTCTTATGTTTTTATTAAAGCATTGTCGGAAAAACTTCCCCCGAACTCGATAATTATCCCTGATCAGGGTGGTAACCTAACTTGGACAATCCAAGGATTTAAAGTAAAAAGTGGCCATCGATTATTCTCGGCTTTCGGCAACTCGCCGATGGGCTATGCCATGCCGGCATCAATCGGAGCCGCTTTCGCCGATCCTACAGCAAATATAATTTGTATCGACGGAGACGGTGGGTTCCAGATGAACATCCAAGACCTTCAGACGATCAGACACTATAACCTGCCAATAAAAATGTTCATTCTTAATAATAATTCTTACGGAATTATTAAACAATTCCAGGAAGTTTATTTTGAGGGACGCTATGAAGCTACTGTCAAAGAAACTGGCTATACTGCTCCCGATTTTGTAAAAGTTGCTCAAGCCTATGGAATTGTAGCAGAAACTATTAGAGATCACTCTGGGATTGATCAAAAACTAGATAGAGTGCTCGCATTCGAAGGACCTATTATATGCGACGTAAGATTAGATGAATCACAGAAACTAGTACCCAAACTTGTGGCCATAAAAACGGCTGACGGGAAATATATCAGTAAGCCGATTGAAGATATGATTCCCCTGTTGCCCAGAGATGAGTTCAAAGAAAACATGATTGTAAAACCGCTTGAAGAGAATGACGGCACCAAAAAACCGTCGGAGATAAACTAATGGAATATATGTATGGACTGCATAGTCACACTTGGGATTCGATAGAAATTGAAGACGCCAAGAAATTAATTGGCCCTATTCTGATACTTGGCGCATCTGGATTTATTGGCGCCAAACTTTTTTTCAATTTAAGCCAGTGTCGCAATGATATCTTCGGATGTTCTAGAGACATTAAGAACAGCTGGAGATTCAAGTATCATAATTGGCAGAATCTGGAGAGTCTTGATATCACGAACTATAAAGAAGTTGAGCGTTTATCTAAGAGAATCAGGCCGAAAACCATTTTTAATTTATCTTCTTACGGAGGACATAGCCATCAGACGGATATCGAACAAATCCATCAGGTTAACTATATCGGAGCAACTAACATACTGAGGGCCATAGCCGATATAGAGTACGGTGCTTTTATACAGGCGGGCAGTTCATCTGAATACGGTTTGAATTCTGCCGGTCCAAAGGAAGATGCTAAACTGGTACCAAATAGTGCTTACGCCGAATCTAAGGTTAAGTCATATTACATGGTAAATTACTATGGCCAAGCCATGTTTCCGGTAATGCACTTGAGGCTATATTCTATTTACGGACCCTGGCAGGAAAGAAAAACACTAATGCCCGTACTGATATCCCACTGTCTAGAAAATAAATGGCCTCCGCTTGTGGACAAAGAAGCTTCACATGACTTTGTCTATGTAGACGATTGTGCCTATGCTTTCGTAAAAGCCGCCCTGGCTCTGTACGAAAAGAAGGGCTTCGGAAAAGCCGTAAATATAGCTACTGGAGTAAAAACAAAGACAGAAGATTTAGTAAAAATATCCCAAAGAATATTTGGTGTTACTTCAGAACCGATATTCGGCTCCATGCTAAATGAGGGACGGGACCTTGTGAACTGGTATGGGAATCCTGAATTGGCTCTAAAAGAGCTCAGCTGGTATCCCAGAGTCGGACTGAACCAAGGCATTGAATTAACAAGCCGATGGGAACAAGAATTTAAAAAGACCGCATGAGCGGTTTTTTATTTTTGAATTGATTTATGCAAAAATATATGACAGGATATAAAAATATATGACTGAATTTGAAAAACTTATTCACGAATATTCATTTTTTTACGACAAGGGTTTATTCTCCCAAAAAACCTCAAAGCTAGAACAGCGCTACCGGGAATACTTGAACTTGGAAAATCTTGCTTCAACCAAAGAAACAGCCCAGCTTATAGCTAAAGTGGCTAACCGACACCTTAAGAAAACCGGTCCCATAGATGCACTCGAGATTGGCTCCGGCATCGGCGGCCTGGCAGTCGCCATGGCACGCCTTGGAAATCGCCATGTTACCGGCATTGAACCTGAAGCGCCGGCAGTCAAAGCTTCATCGCTTCGCGCTCAAAAGTACAAAAATATTAAGGCAGAATTTATACAAGGATACGGAGAAAAAATACCATTGCCGGATAGATCGTTTGATCTAGCCTATACTCAATCCGTCCTCGAACATGTAACAGACATTCAAAAAGTTATATCCGAAGCATACCGTGTTTTACGGCCCGGAGGAGTAATTTACATTGAAACGCCAAATTATCTTTGGCCGGTGGAACAGCATTACAAAACTTTCTTCCCCCCCCTTCTCCTAAAACCGCTGGCACGCCTTTACCTAAGACTGCGAAAGAAGAATCCCGATGGCATTAACACCCTCAACTACGTCACGCCGATAAATATCCGCCGATATCTCAAAAAGGCCGGTTTTATAAACATTACCGATAACACCTTGGAAGAATACGCCGGAAAGCTGAATGACCTTTCACGCATTAAACACAGGAGATACCTGCGGGTCCTTCTTAAAATCCCCCTCGCCTCTTCTATAATCAGCGGCGTAATTCATTCATTACTCAAACTTGGATTGTATCCGGGACTAAAAATGAGTGCGCAGAAGAACATCATTTAAACAAAAGACAATATATTCTTGACTCTGCGCTCCCAGGTATAATTCTTAACATCCTCCATGGCTTTTTTGGAAAGTTGAAAGCCCAAGTCGGGTTCACTTAATATTCTGCCTATCCCCCGGTCTAAATCGCCAGGTTTATTCGGGTTAACTAAAATTGAGTTTTGATCATTAAGGACTTCTGCGATCGATGGTAAATTGCTCGCGACAATCGGACAGCCTGACGCCATGTATTCAAAAAGCTTAACCGGCGAAGTATTTAGATAAACCTTATCTTTAGCCGAATTAGGCAATGTCAGAACATCGGCCGCTTTTAGATAAACCGGAATTTCTTTATGCGATTTGTGACCTAAGATCAAAACGTTTTTCAACCCCCTCGCTTTTTCCCTAAATTTCTTGATATCATAGTCCATCCCCCCGACAAAAATAAATAACACAGCATCTCTTTCTTGGAAATTGGAAACTAGAAATTGGAAATTCCTTGCTGTTTCCAACAAGGAATAAACTCCCTTCCACTCGAATAAGTGACCTGTGTACATGACTATCTTTGAATCTTGGGACAGACTTAACTTCTTTCGTGCTTCCTCCTTTGATATCTGTATATCAAATTCGTTCATATCAACACCGTCATGAGCAACTAAAACGTTATCAGCCGAAAAGCCGATATTTAAAAACTTGCCCCTGAGGCTTTCCGAAATAGTAACTACTTTTAAATTCCTGGCCAGAAATCTTCTGTAAAAAAATATTCTGGCATCAGAAAAATTATGAGCCTCAAAAACAATTTTTTTATTGAAGAAGCTTAGAAAATATAACGGCCACTCGTCGCGGGAATAAATAATATCGGCTTTTTGGACAACGGCGTAAAAAGAAAGAAGCAGGGCAGATATAACTCCCTTAATGTTGACTGCAATTTTATCAAGCCGACCGGAAAAATAAAAATCCGGTGCCCATATTCTTTTTATCTTAAAATTTGTTCTGACGGAATAGTATGAGCAGAGCTCATCTCTGATGTGATTGTCTCTGAAAGGATACAGTAGAGTCACCTCAAGACCCTGCAATGCAAAAGTTTCGCACATCTTAGCAATTTGGACACCATATGCTTTTTCTGTCGGCAACCTTAAATTAGCAATAAATAAAAGTTCTCTCACTTATTTGTAGTTAGACCTGGAAAACTTCCTAACTAACGGCTTGACTAGCTCTTTAATAAACCGAGGCGGTTTTATGTATATTGAAGATGTGACCATATTTTTAAGAGACAAAGTATACAAACTTTCAACTGCATCTTTCAAGGAGCTTCTCCTGCATTTTGTGGCAAAGAGTATGTTATCTATAAAGCCTGCGTTTCTAAATTTCCTGGATCTAAGTATGTATCTTGAGACGACTTTCCTTACATCGGGATAATTAAACGTTGCATCATGATATGCAATAATTCCGCCTTCTCTCAAATAAGGCTCCCAAAGCAGAAAATCAGTTTCGGCCATTTTATAAGTATGATCGCCGTCAATCCAGAGAAAATCAACCGGTTTATTCCAGTTCTTGCTGGCCTCCTCTGATGTTGCAACCACAACCTCAACAAACCCATCAACATTATGTTTATTCAGGTTGCTCTTAAGCTGACCTAGGGCCAAATCGTCAAAATATTGAGGATCTATAGCGTAAACCCTTCCTTTTTTATCTGAATTCTTCAGAGCATCGGCCAATACCACGGTTGAGCGGCCATAAAGACTGCCTATTTCTACTATCGTGCCGCCGTTTTTACGAACAACATCATACAAAAAATCAGCCTCTCTCTTAGAAAGAAAGCCTGGGATATCATTTAAAATACGGTCCAGATCTTTTGCCATACTTTTTAGGTTATACCATTTCCGCTAAAAAACAAACCGGCAGTATATAACAAATTTATATTTTTTGAGCCACGACTAATATCTCAAAGCCAAAATGCTTTGAGATATATCTGTTTGATATAGAATCTAATAATCTAACACTCACGTCTAGTATCTTTGCCGCAAACTTCATAAATTTAGGGTGATACCGAGAAAGACAATATGCAACGAAAAATCCGTCAGTAGCCAAAACTTTACAATTAGATGCCTTCGCAAGATCTTTTAATTCTTTGATCTTGAAAGATTTTTCAAAACCATATTCATAGTTTTTGCCCTTGATCATCTTAAATAATTTATGCGGGTTCCAGTAATTATTTACTGATACAATTAAAATTCCGTTTTTCCTCAACATTTGTGCCATAACTGCAAAAGCCCTTCTATAATCTTTTAGGTGCTGTATCGTTGCATCGGAAAAAACTATATCAAATTGTCCATCCTGAAATGGTAGATTAAAAACATCCGCTTGTTTAAATTCAACATTAGCTATATTTAAATGAGCGGCAAGCCCTTTTGCCACTGCAAGTGACTCCTCCAGAATATCCGTTAGCACAAACTTGGATTCCGGAAAATCTCGAGCCAGTGCGATGCCATATCTCCCCGTACCTGTTCCGATATCAAGGAAACTAAACTTTTTAGAAGGTACATATTTCTTTATTATCGGATATCCTCTGACGAATAGCTGATTTTTAAGAATTTTATCAACCTTGCTAAGACGAGCCTGTTTATCCCAGACATTGCTCCAGATAGTATTAATTGATTTTTGAGGTTTTGTATTTTCCATCTCAGTCATTAATAAGAGAAGCATAGATCTCAATCTGCTTATCAATTAAAACTTTAGAATTATACTTTTCTTCCACCAATTTCCTGCCGTTTGCCCCTAATTCAGTTAAAAGCTCTGGATGGTCTATTAAGTATAATATCTTTTCGGCCAGCGCTCTAAAATCGCCCTCGTTTACAAGGAATCCGTTATAGCCATCCCCCACCTGATCAGGAAGACCGCTGTGTCTTGTAGTAATGACAGGCAACCCGGTAGCTAAAGCTTGTGAAATAATTACATTCATCCCGTTAGAAGTAGTGCAAGGCACCCACTACCACCGTACGGTGCCATACATTACTAATTATTGTTTGATTGACATTCATGTTATTTAACCCGCTTAGAGTACTTCTAACGGGATTCATATTATTCAGTATCTCCATCCTTGGCCGTTTTTGACGGCTGAACAAAGAAGCTCATATTCTGGAAAAAATCTAATATCCGTTCTATTGCCATAAATCCTTTAAACTCCACAACGTCATTCAAGCCCAATGTTCCCGCTAAAGAATGGATTTTTTCTCTCAACGGCCCGTCTCCAATCATATAGCACCTGAATTTTTTTGAGGTCTTTTCTTTGACAATGGCCAGAGCGCGCAAGAGGTCGTCAAAACCTTTTTTCTCCACAAATCTGCCGACCGAAACAATATTTATTTCTTTATTCTCGGATATCGCCCTCTCCTTAAAATTATAGTTATCCAAGTTTATGCCAATGGGATGAACCAGTACTTTTTCTGAAGAAAATCCGTGTCCTACTACCCTTCGCTTCATGTCCTCAGACATAACGAAGAACAAAGCTGATTCTTCTATTAATCCCCGATAGATAGCAATCCCTTTTTCTTTTATTCTTTTACTGACATCCTGGCCGTAAAGTGAAGTGATAAATTTTTCCTTAATACCCAAAACTTTTTTTATCATGACAAAGTTAGACCCGACATTGCCAAAGTGACAATGATACAAATCGTATTTTTTACCGAAAAAAGGCTTTAAATCCCAGAACAAAACTTTAAAATTAGATGCAATTTTAAAAATAGATGCCGGCCTATAGAGTAACAGTCTGACTAACCGAGGTCCAGCCATAATAATTCTCAGTATTTTGTTAGCCGGAACGCTAAGATACATTGTCTTTTTGTCTAACCCGTATTGAAAATACCTCTTGGATATATGGTCCTTGTTCGCCCCGCCTCGATTAAAGGCGTAAATCTCAACCCCGACCCCCCGGTCGATCAGATCACAAGCCTGATCAATAATAAAAGTTTCGGATATTTCCGGAAAACTGCCTACAATAAAGGCGACTCTTAAGTTTTGCTTTTTATTTATATTAACTGAACTCATAGACTGTGAAAAAAATTATAAAACTTGGTGGACACGACCTGATAGCCATAAGCATTGTGAACAAACTCCCGGCCTGCCCTGCCCATAGATATTCTTTTTTGTTCATCGTTAGCTAATAACGCCATGGCCTCTTTCAATTCCTTGTGGTCATCATAGGATTTAATAAGAATGCCAGTTTTGCCGTCTAATACAATTTCAGTTATCGAACCAGAAGTAGTGCTGATAACCGGCAATTCCATAGACGACGCTTCCTGAATGGAATACGGCAATTGGTCTTCCCATCCGCCATAGGGAATACTCGGATACAAAAAAATATCAGAACTATTGTAGAGCTCCCAGACTCCGTCCCGCTCAAGCCACGGTACTCTAATAATAAAATCTTTTAGTTTCAGCTCTTCAATCATCGACTCTATCATCAGGCCATATTCCCCCTCACCAAGACCGGCGAGAATTAAACGGACGTTTGGTATGGTTTCTGAAATTTCCTTAAAAGCCCTGATAATCAGATGGACCCCCTTGCGGTGAGCAACCATTCCGGCAAATCCAAAAACTACGTAATCTTTCAGGTCTATACCCTTAAAAGATTTTTTTGAATAATCTCGCTTAAAGAAATCTGTATCAAGACCCATCGCCGGTATAACAACCATCGGTTTATCCGTAATAGATTTCATCACTTTCTCTGCCCGGATACTTCCGCACACAACTCCGTCACATAATGCCATATTCAAGTTAATAACAAACTTTTGGATAGCGCCCCTCAATCCTTTAAATTTACTCTCATAAGAAACATTCTCCCAAGTAAAAACGATGAACTTAGCTCCAAACAGTTTGGCAAAAATACACTCATATAAAGTAGTCAGAAGATTCGGCTCACTGATACTAAGAATTATATCCGGCTTCTGCTCACGAAGAATAAATGGAAACATCGGCATCCAGCCCTTTAAGATTCCGCCGATAAGAGGATAATTTGAGTGGTGAAAAAAAGCCTTGGTAGTATGGACATTTTTGCCGGGAGTAGGTTTGAATACATACCTTCCGCCCTTTATCGGCCACCTCTCAGGTACAAGAAAATGAATATCATCTGTACGGGGATAACCGCTGAATGTTTTCATATAACTCTCATTCGCAAATGTATAGCCGGATATTAAAATTTTTAGATTACCGGGTGTCATTGTCTGATTATATTGCTTATTTTATTTATCAAATTATCAAGATTATGGTTATGGATGACATAATCCCTTAAATCTGCCGTATTCTGTTTTTTGCCGGAAATCTCAATTTTTTCGGCTAACTGAGTTGGGTCATTCTCGTTAAATATTAGCTCTTTCGGTAAAAAAGAGCGAGATGAATCGTTTGAACTTAGGACTTTTATCCCGCAAGCCATCGCCTCAAGAAGCACCTTGTCCACGCTTCCGGTTTTTGAAAGGTGAATAAAAATGTCGTGTGATTGGTAGTATACCGGCAAATCTTTGTGATTCACTTTTCCAACAAAATTAAATTGATCTTGTAACTTGTAACTTGTAACTTGTAACTTTATTTTTTTTTCATATTCTTTGTCGCTCTCCAGCGCCGCTTCTCCTGCTATAGTTACGGAAAAATCAACCCCCTTACTCTTTAGTAACCTTGCCGCATCGATCAATACTTCATAATTCTTCACCAGTGCAATTCTCCCCACGCTCAATATCTTAAATTGGAAATTGGAAATTGGAAATTGGAAATTGGGCTTGAAAAGCCCGGTGTCTATTCCATGTCCGGTTACAATCACTTTCTTAGAAGGCAAACGAAAACTTTCTTTTGAGGCAGTAAATATCGTATCGGATAATTTTTCGGCTAATCTTAATTTCGGCGTAACCGCTTTATGTGTATACCAGAAAAATATTTTTTTATTCATTAATCTCAACGAAATCCCGCCCAGAACAACCCATATCGGATTCATATGCACAAAAACCGAATCATAATCTTTACGTAAAGCAAAAAGTAGGAAGTAGAAAGTAGCAAGTTGCTTTATCTTTGATGCCCCCTCATCTTTGCCCAAACTTATTACCTTTACATTTCCGGGCAGATTAAATTCTCCTCTCTCAAGACAAAGTACGGTTATTTTTTCAAACTTTTCAGAAAATTTTCTGAGCCACTCAATAAAGAATCCCAGTAGCTGGTCTCGCTCATCAACTTTTTGAGTTATAATAAGTAAATTCTTCATAATACTAATATGCTATTTGCCATTTATCATTTCACAATTTCCATTAATTTATTCGTTTTATCATTTATCATTTCTGAATTGGTCATTGGTTAAATGTTAACTTATTGGAAATTGGTAAATGGAAAATGATAATTATTTGGCTAGCAATTCAACAATATAACTTTATTTTCTTTTATTTGTTGCATTCGCATATTATTCGTTGATTTGTATTATCCGCTTAAGCTGTTCTGCATAATTTTTAATGGCTGTTTTTCTATTAAACTTTCTTGCTATTTCTAAACCGCTATGACTGTATTTTTGATAACCAGCATGGTCTTCCAGGAGCTTTGATACCCTCCGGGCAATATCATCGGCATCCCAAGCGATAATTTCGCCTCCCTGCCCGTTTTTAAGCAAATCAGGCACTATTCCGACAGGAGTGGCCAGAACAGGCACTCCGCAGGCCATTGCCTCAACGACAACTCTCGGGCCACCCTCATTATAAGACGGCATCACCAGAATTTTTGATTTATTAATCAACTGTGAAATTTCTAGACTATCTTCGGCCCAGCCATACAGAATAACGTTGTTCTGTAATTTCCAATTTTCAATTTTCAATTTAATATCATTGCCCAAACTGCCGTCACCAACAATGAGACATTTTATATTCGGAATTTGATGCCTTATATTCCTTACTGCTTCAAGTAATAAGCCGACTCCTTTATTTGATTCGAGACGGCCGATAAAAATAAGATCGTACTCTTTATTGATATTTAATGGCCTGAATATCTCCAAATCCACATAAACAGCAGGGATAAGCTTTATCTTGCTCCTAGGCACTCCTTTTTTCTCCAGAAAATTTCCAACCTCCCCGTTCATTACCCTTACGGCCCTGGCTTTAGCGGCATCGTAACCGATAAAAAAATTCGTGGCTTGTTTATATATCGATTCTTTAGCGCCGGAAGGCTTTGGATATCCGGGAATATGAAAAATCTCAAGGACATACGGCACTCTTATTCTCTGCCATAACAGTCTGGCTCCGATTCCGTTATAAAATGGCGGAAATTCATGAACCGTCATCAGGTCAAACTTCTGTTCCTTATATATTTCAACCCCTTTTTTTAAAAACCAGAATGGATGAAAAATTAGAGGCCACGGAGAAGAATGAACAAAAACATTATCAAAAATTTTCAATTTACAATTTTTAATTTTCAATGAATTATCAATTTTACAATTATCAATGTGTGGACAAATAATATCTATTCTGTCCCAGTGCTTGCTGAACTCTTCCAGCGTATTATAAAACGCTCCCTTCTTCCCAGAGGCCAGATCCTTAGCGCTTCCTAATCCAGTTATCATTAATAACTTCATCCCGTTAGAAGCTTGACAGTTTCATTCAGCATCCTATCGACGCTAAACTTTTCGACTGTTTTATACCCTTCTTTTATAAACTGCTCTCTTAATTCTTCAGACTGCTTAAGGCCCTTGATCGCCTCAATTATATTAAATTCATCATTATAACGTGTGAGAAAACCATTCTCGCCCTGCTCTATAACTTCTTTGTTCCCGCCCATGGCGCTGGCGACAACCGGCACTCCGGCCGCCATAGCCTCTAGTATCTGATGAGAGAATCCCTCATAACCGCTATTCAAGACAAACATATCTGCAGATGCAAGATAAACCGCCAAATCAGCCTTAGATTTTCTTCCGACTAAGTAAACTTTGCGATCAAGGTTCATATTCTTAATCATTGATTCGAGAGATTTCCTCTCCGGTCCTTCACCAACTATTATCAGCCGGAAAAATTGGCTTATCTCCATTAATTTCGGCATTATTTTTATCAGCATTTTAAAACCCTTCCACGGCACCAATCGGCCGGCAGATAAAATAATATTTCCCGGAATTCCTATCTTTTTTCTCGCCTCTTCCTTGCTCATATCTGCTTTCTTAAAATCAACTCCATTATAAATTACATGTACCTTATCCGCCGAGACTCCCCATCCCTTCACAATGCCGGCAAGATATTCCGAAGGAACAATAACTCCGTCGGCTTTTCGGCACACATAATATTGGGTTTTGGATAATATCTTGATCATCCCCTTCTTGGCCGTCTTCTGAAAATCATTTATCAAAAATGAGCTCTTTTTCTTCTGTATCGCCATCTCCCAGGCATAATCTCCAACAATCTTTACAAAAAACTTCTTTTTTCTAGAACGAGCTGACCAAAGAGCGGCCAAGCCAGCACTAACGGCATTCAGGGAATAAACAACATCGTGTTTTTTGGCTTGCGAGTAAGTTTTTGAAAAATATATCAGATGCCTCAATCCTTTGGGCCATCCCTTCCAGACTCTAATTACTTTGAATGGCAGATTTTTATCATCCGGATTACTGGCCTTAGATGAGTATGTGATTACCGTAACACTAAAATCGCCGGACATTTTTTTGCCCAAAGTCATGGCATAAGAAGCCGGCCCACCGATATCAGGAGGAAAAATTCCAGTACAGATTAAAATTTTATTCGTTGAACTCATAAAATTATTTGCCATTTATCACTTATCAATTTCCATTAATTTATTCGTTTTATCATTTATCATTTCTGAATTGGTCATTGGTTAAATGTTAACTTATTGGAAATTGGTAAATGATAATTGGTAATTTTTTAACCCAATTCTCGATACAATTCCTTGAATTGTATCGCTATCTTGTCCCAATTATATTTTTCTCTGACGAGATTGGAGCCGTTTCTGATAATATCATGCCTCAAGGCGGTATTTTCAAAAAGAATGAAAATCTTTGAGGCAATATCTTCGGGGTCTAATTTAGTAAATAAACCGGTTCTTCTATCTTCCAGAAAATCGGGGATGCCGCCCACCTTAGTACCTATAATAGGCACTCCGGCCGCCATAGCTTCAAGAAATGCACTGCCCAGACCCTCTGAACGCGATGGCCTGACAAAAACATCAGAAATTTTAAGATATATCGGCAGATCATCGTAGCCCACCGAACCGGCAAAAATCACCTGATCCTGTAACTTGTAACTTGTAACTTGTAACTTGTAACTTTCTTTAAGGGGTCCACCACCGACAATCAAAAGCTTGTACCTTGTACCTTGTACCTTGTACCTCTCATTCAATACATTAAGAGCATCTATTAAAAGATCGAGTCCGTTCTTTTCAACTAATCTCGAAACGCTGATGATTACTTTGTCATCGGCTTTTATACCTAGCTTGTTTTCAAGTTCAGTGGTTTCTCCGTAACTAAATTCTTTTGAAAAATTATCTACATCAACTCCGTTAGGAATTACCTCCGCTCTTAAATTCTTATTTACCTGAGATATATAATTAGCTAAATATTTGCTAATGGCTGTTGCGTAATCGGCTTTTCTAATTATCAGGTTCCTGAAAAAGTTTATTAAAAATCCCTGCGAGCTTAAATTCTTCCCTTCCTGTAGCGTTACCATAAAAGTAATTCTTGAATAAAAAAACTTAAGAAGCCAACCCGCACCGGCTGCACCGGAAGCTTGGTACGCATGTAAAAACTTGTAATCATTGGCCTTCAATAATGTCCTAGCTTTTAAAAATACGCTTATAGGCAAGGTAAGCTTAGGCAAAATTAACTTGGACAAACTAAAAAACCCGCCGACACGGAATACATTCACATTGCCTATCCTTTCATATTCCGGAACATTCCCTGGGCGAGCCGTAATCAAATCGAATTCAAAATTTGTGATGCGATCAGTAATATTTTTTATCGCCAATTCTGATCCGCCTATATACGGAAGGTAGGTTGTAGATAGTATGAGAATCCTTGATTTTTGCTGCATTTCTGTTAATATAATGGCACAAATTAGGAGCTAAAACAAGGCTAATTTACCAATTATCATTTTCCAATTTCAATAAGTTAACATTTAACCAATGACCAATTCAGAAATTAGTAAAAAATTAGAGCAGAGAACCGCTAGATTTGGTGAAGAAGTTATTAAATTTTGTAAAACATTGAGGGCGGATAATATTTCGAATCCGATAATAAACCAGCTAATACGTTCTGGAACAAGTATTGGTGCTAATTACGTGGAAGCAAATAATGCAAGTTCAAGAAAAGATTTTACTAATAAAATATTTATATGCAAAAAGGAGTCAGAAGAAACTAGGTATTGGTTAAATATGCTTTTATCTTGTAGCTCGGATGAACGTGAACAAATAGATAATTTATCCGATGAATGTCGTCAATTAATAATGATATTTCAGAAAATCGTATCTACGATCAGAAATGGTAAATGATTAATTGGATAAATTAGTGGAAATTGATAAGTGATAAATGGCAAATAATTTTATGAGTAAAACGAAGAAAATTTTATTCATCATTACTCAATCAGAAATGGGCGGAGCCCAGAGGTTTTTGTATAACTTTTTGTCTCGTATTCATGGACGTTATGATATCCTGGTTGCCATCGGTTCAGACGGAGATAAAGAGCTTGCGGTCAAGGTTAAAAATTTAGGAATTAAAACCACCGAACTAATACATCTCAGAAGATCGATCAGTCCTCTCAATGATATCCGGGCTTGTTTTGAAATAAGAGATTTAATTAAAAGTTTTAAGCCCGACGACCTGTTCCTTTTAAGCTCTAAGGCCGGATTTGTCAGCTCTTTGGCTACTGCGCTACTGCGCTACCACCCTAACAGACTTCGAGTTATCTACCGTATCGGCGGTTGGACTTTCAACGACCCGTGGCATCCTGCTAAGAAACAACTCTGGCTCAACCTCGAAAGATTAAGCGCAAAATGGAAAGATATAATCATCGTTAATAATCGCCATGACCTTGAGCAGGCTCAAAAACTCGGTATTAAACCAAGAAAAGGAATTGTTCTGATTCATAATGGCCTTGATCTTAATAAAATAGACTTCCTCCCCAGAGACGAAGCCAGAATTAAAATTTATGAGAAAATTTCTAGAAGTTCCGGCAAAATATTTCAGGCAAATATAATAATCGGAGCGATATCAAATCTCTATCCTACCAAAGGTATCCGGACGCTCGTAGAAACAGCTGAATATTTTAAGAACAATGAGAATGTCGCTTTCATCGTTATTGGCGAAGGAGAAGAAAGAAAAAATTTAGAGTCATTAATCGTAAGCCGTAAGTTACAACATAAAGTATTCCTGCTCGGCCGCATTCCGGAGGCTCACAAGTTCTTGAGCGCTTTTGATCTTTTTGTATTGCCCTCGGTTAAGGAAGGGTTTCCGTGGGCTCTAATTGAGGCCATGGCCGCCAAGATACCTGTCATAGCTACCAGAGTTGGCGCAGTCCCGGAGATAATTAATGACGGCAAAAATGGATTTATTGTTGAACCCAACAATCCCCCGCAATTAGCCGCAAAAATAAAAGAAGTCCTAACCAGCGATCATCTCTACAAAGAATTCTCCATCCAGGGTCACCAGACCGTCCTCTTCAACTTCTCGGAAGATAAGATGGTAAAGGAGATAGAGGCGTTGCTCTAAAAGGGGCGCTCACCCCTCCCCATTTCTCGACCTACTTTCTTTCGTCGGACAAATAGTTAAATTAACCTCAATTTAGTTAACAAATTTGAGCCTCGTCGCTCTGCATTTTTTTAAGTAAAAAAATGCAGGACTCCCCACTCAAATTTGTGGAATAACGTAAATTATCGGTTAATTTAACTATTGTGTTACCCTCGAAAAAAGACGGTCTGCGAAATGGGGAGTGGTTCGCTTATTATACATGAGGTAGCCCAGAGACTATACCATCTCAACGAGCAAGGAGTTATTACCTTTTCGGGACCATGGAGTCGCCGGATTGCTTGGTTTGTCAATTGGTCTTTCCTTGACAAAATCCGGCGACAATCGAGTGAGTCCCGTCGCTGGAATGGGACGAACGTGGACCGAAAGGTAATAACCCCTTGCGAGGAATAATCCGAGTCTGGGTATAGTCTCTGAGCGACATTTTGACAAAAATTAACTTTTCCAATATAGTCTATGAAAATTCAGGAGGCGAAGATGGCCGGACGGTCCTTTAATAATGCATACATTTACGATTCAGACGGAAGAAAGCCAGTTTTTTTAGAGATACCCCACAGCGGTTTGTGCGGATTATCCACACTGGACAACGTTCCCCTAGCTATCGGTAATAAGATCAGGTATGACTCCCGGGCAGTAAAAGGTACAGTTAATTCTGGTCATGACCAGGCTGTTCCGCTAATGTCTGCCTGTCTAGATTTAGCGAGCAGATATAGGCTTCCCTTGATATTTAATAACTTAGCCCGAGTTTTCTGCGATACTAACCGCTCTAAAGACCAAGTCTCAGACTGGGCCCTTGAGGGAGGTGTCCCCAACGAACATCATCATCGGGTGATTTGGGCCAGAACAATGCTATCTGGCGTTGACCTAAGTTTGCCGATGGAAGAACTTGAAGCAATTGTAAAAGAAAGGTGCGAAAAAACACTTTCTGAACCTCTAAACGAATCACAATTTGATTCTCTGATGAAACAAGTTTATGACCCGTATCATACTGGAATACAATTTCATCACCATGCCAGCATTAAGCGACACGGTTTCTGTATTCATCTTGCTCTTCATTCTCTACCGCCGTCATCCGTAAGAAAGGTTCTGGGAGGATATGTCACCGGTGTAAAAGCCAGCCGAGGTTCATTTGATCTGGCAAAGAACACTTTGCCCGACATAATCCTTATCCATAATAACTATAAAGCGGCCGATAAAATTCTGATTAAATTAGTCAGAAACGCCTTTGAGTCCGGCGGACTGATAGTAGAAGACGGCCAAGGACCGTTCCTTGACGATATCGGCATAACAAAAATTTATGGAAACCCGAGGAGAAGCGTTAACGTTATCGGAATTGAACACGTAACCCACGACATAGAGCTCGACAGACATCTTGGCGGAACTAGACTAAACAAAGGAAAAGCAAAAGAAATGCAAAAGTATTACGAACAAGCCATCATCAATCTTCTGGAGGAGTAAATGGACATGTCAAACGTAGCAGAAAAGATTATCCCTTATTTAGAAACTCTTAAGCCCGCATTAGATGAGATCCGATCAGCTTTTGTTGGCGTAGTTAATCAGAAAGAGGATGTCTCAAAACTTCTGAAAGCAATCAAGAAGCTGGATGAAGTCCGCCTGCTTATCAATAGCGCCGAAAACATTGGTTTTGCAATTGGATTCGGCCAGTTTACTATTGCCACCTTCCCTCTAACCGGCAATCCCGACAGAGACTTAGGCCAGATGAAAATTGATCTGCCCGAAAGTTAAGCAAAAGCCCCACAAAGGGCTTTTTTATTTAGGGATGGAACTAAAGTTTAATTTCACAAATTTCTTCTGGGTCAAAATTAGGGTTGCCAATGATTGGGCATAATGCAATATGACAGAATTCTCATTGCATATTTTTCTTTTGCCCCAATTAGTACTTTTTCAAAGGCAATATAGTCTTTTTCTTTTTCAAAGATTTGCATCCGGCCATTGGCTCGATTTAAGACGTGATATATGGAATCTCCTTCAATTTTTCTAATTGGACGCGACATAAAAGCTACTATAGCATAGTATGTTTAGAATAAAAGGGACCTGACCCCTTTTTGTACTTCTAAGTTGAACAGAGAAGACAAAAAGCCGACACAAAAACCAGCGACAAAGGTACCGGCTATAAGATAGGGTTTCGATGGCACTTTAATTTAATCATGAACCAATATTATTATATTTCCACCAAAAATCAATGAAAATATATGAGGAGGGGTCTATTTCAATAAATCCCCCTTGCGCCACCGCTAAAGCTTTAGCGATACGCAGTCGGGGATTTATTATTTTATCGAGAATATGAAGGCACTTGATTTACTGAAGTATAATCCGAGCCTTTTGCATACCAACCAAACTCATTTGAATTTATGCAGAATACTTTCTTAAAGAAATCGGGGTCGTCGGCAACGGCTTGAGATCCTGACGTGTTAACCCAGTGGAATATGCCTGTATCTTCACCGGTGGTTTCGACACCGAAGACTCTTTGATCATCAGCCTCACAGTTTCGGAAGAGACCCGAGGTGACAAGAGTGTCTCTAGTGGAAGATTGGGTGTTTTTAACATTAGTAAATCCTCCCAGATGGCCATAAAAGCCGAAGATAACAGGATTTAAGAATAATCTCTTGTAGCCCCAGTCGTTGACGATATATACATCGGGGTCATCGGAGCTGGCGGCGCTGATGACGTCACCTTCATGAAGACTTAAAGCCGCTAGGGTAACGAAGCCATGTGATGCAGGCGTCGGCATACTTATTGGAACTGGGGTTGGTGAAGGACTCGGTTCTGGCGTGAGAGTCAGAGTTGACACTGGAGTTGAGGCTGGAGTATATGAACTGCCTCCGCCCCCACCTCCAGAGCTGTAACCTGCGGGGTTTATAACAGCTGAATTCTGACTATCACTTCCTACGCTCCTATCTGTGTAAGCCCCCGTTGTTGTTTGTAATGCTCCGCCTGAATATCTGGCAAGAGTCCCAGTATTGGCTAAGGGAACAGGACAATACCAATAACCAGCAACTGATCCAGTTCCTATAGTACAAGTAGTTCCATAGCTATCCCCGGCCAAAACTGTTCCTGATGTTACTTTGCTATTATCAAAAGTGCCTCCCTGCTGAAACACCTGGACCTTATGACCAAATAACAGACCACTCTCATCAAGACTACTATCATCAGTTGTGCCAAAATCTATCGATTGAGAAGCTGTGGCAGAAATAGTCAAATCAGAAGATGTTCTATTGACGTATCCATCAGCCCCTCCGGTTACAGTACCGCTAAAAGTGCTTCCAGCAATATACTTTTTCCATGAGCCGCTATAATTACTGTAAGATTGCGAAGCTACCGTACCGCTATAAGTTGCAGAAGCAGTTGTACCATTTAGGGTAAGCGTGGTTCCGAATTCATCAGTTGTACCGTTAACTACAATGTCATAATCCATGCTTGCCCTAGTAGTAAAATCTTCAGTATTGGTAATAGTGACGCTTGTCCATGTTCTGGTAAGCCAGCCGTTAAGAGATACTGTCGCTATAGTAGTTTCATTAACATCACAGCCCGATCCATTAGTACCAGTATTTTCTGCTGAAGCTGAAGCAACTTTTATAATACCGTCTTGAAGTCCATCACTATCTGAAGCTGTCCCATCAGTTATGTAACCTTGTTTAGTATTGTAACTGCCGCTAGTGGCGCCGCCGCCGCAAGACCACTGAACAATCACGCCTTTGCCATTTAAAACATTAATTTCCGTATCAATACGAAAGTAGATATAGTCGGCTGTGTCAAGTCCGCTACCAGCAGCCGAAACGCTATTAGAAAATAGTAAAAATAAAAATGCCGAAACTACAACAACAAAAAGGACAGATACTTTACTACCAAAAATACTGGAGAATTTACCCATTTTTTTAATATACATAATTAAAGCTGACTAACTTAAAAACTTAATCAATCTTAAGGTTGTATATAAATTAATAGCGACTTTACTCTAATAATTATACCATCCAGTATTTTGTGCTACTAATAAAATAGTGTTGATAACTCAAAGATACTAACAAAACCCGCCCCCAGAGTTATGTGAAAAGTTATGAAAAGGTGTCAGGTACCGTTTCATAAATTTCTTTTAGGTCGGCCTGGCTTTCGAAGGGTCATTTCCAAACTAAACTTTTTAACTATTTTTTCTATCCATGACTCATCTCCAAATGGTCGGTTTTTATTAATTGATTCTCGTATATATCCTAACTCATCTTCAATCTGAGGTCTATTTATTGATTTTAGATAATCTTCTGGTATGTCCATAGGCCAAGGAGATAATATTTCTTTTTGCTTAGAATTACCGTATTCCCTTCTCCAGAGAGAAGACCAAGTCCACTCCTCTGCTTTATCTGCTAGTTTCGCCCTAAACGCATTGCTTTCTACATATTTACAAGCAGTTAATAGATATGAGTCATTTTGGATTAGAAATGATTTGTATCTCCCCTGGTAGAGGTGCCCATATCCAACAGAGTGATAATGGGCATGCCATCTTTGAGTGTGAGTTAGAGTGATCCATTGCATGAATAAGTTTAGATCACCGTCTTTTCTAGGATTTAAGATTAGATGCCAGTGATTTGGCATTAAGCAGTACGAGATAATTCTCATCGAATACCTTTCTCTTGCCTGTTCCAGTATTTTTTCAAAAGCTTCAAAGTCCTTATCTTTATTAAATATAGGCAAGCGGGCGTTAGCCCGGTTTAAGATATGATAAAATTGATTCCCTATATCTACGCGAGGTACCCTTCCCATCCAGAATACATATCATACCTTTAAATTTAAGTAAAATGGTACCTGACACCTTTTTCTGTCCCAACGGCTTACATAGTGAGCCGTTGAAGGTTTTAGCTCAGTCAATTTTTCTATAGACCTCCGACTAGATTACGGAGAGAAGAGATACCCCAAACAATATAAATTGCATAGGCTATCAACACGCCTAATATATTCAAGTAAAGAAACTTTCTTACATCTCTAGAGAAAAATCCCAGCTTAGAAGCCACAATTTCTATTAGCAATAAGGGTAACATATAAATCCCGAGAATAAAGATGAAATATGAGAAGATATTTAAATCTCCCAATCGAAGGCGCGAAGCAACGTAAAATAGATAGCTCGCAAAGCTATCAGAAAAGAAGGCTGGCAGAGCAGAAACAAAGCTAAGCCCGAGACAGAATAACTTTCTAGAACTAAACATTTAGCTGTTTAATAAGCCCTATATCCTCTCTTATTATATCATAAGCCTCCTTATTTATTAATCCCCGCCTCAGATAGTCACCAAGTTTGCCAATTAGACTGCCTAGGATTTCATTTATTTCGTCATCTTTTGACTCATCTTTTTTCATTAGTTTATCAACATGATTTAGGGTTTTGGCTAGATACTCTTTGGCTTTATCTTCTATCCAACCCAGCCTATAAGCTCCTTCTATATTTTCTAAGACGTTCTGTATGCTGGGCTGACCCAACCTAAGCACTACGAAGTTAGGGGTTAATACATCATCAAAATCGCCATCGCCATTTCGGTCTATCTTTAACAAAATATTATTTAAATCTCCGTCAAATAACACTTCCGCGCTGAGATTTGGATTCGAGATAGGAACATTAAAGTACAATGCCGAGTCTTCTTCCCCCTCGCCCAATAAAGTTCTTATTTTAAAATCAAAACTTCCAGTGTCGTAAGCATCAATTGCTATCCTATATCCTTCACCTTCAGGTGCTAGAACGAAGTTATTCTCGCCTATTTGCATAAAATCACTTTCTAAAATTCCATCATTTACATCCCCATTCTCATCTAATCCTGTGTAGTTACCCTGACTATCATATATCCTCAAGTTAACCGGACTATGCGTACTAAAGATAAACAATTTTTTAGGGTTAAAGTAGCATATAGACTCACTGCTTGATATATCGCTTAAACTCGGAATGACTCCATCAGTAGCTACAGCTCCGATGAGATCGAGAGCCTGAGCCTTAGAAACAAGATTAAAATGATCGAAACCTTTAGCCGCATAGTAATTAGTTTGACCAGAATTGGACAAAGTTTGATTCGCACTCACGAGAGGAACCGTGCCGTCTCCTTTTTTTAAAACTATATCTGCCTTTTTGTTATCAAAGATTTTAATACCGGCCAGAGTATCAACAGAACACCCGACCAAGTTAGTTATTCTTGGGCCATTTATGTTTAAGTGGTCCAAATTATCATGAAATTCCTCAGATGAGTTAAGCATGAGCGTATTTCTGTAATCTGATAAGTATGGATCAGATAGCATAAAAGATTTTGTCTGATCATAATTTAATACACCGCCTCCATCATCCCTATTGTCTTCTAGATAGCCTCCGCTTTGCTCTATATACTCCCTACTAGGCAGTAATTGATAAACTGATGGCATGTTTTGCGATATTTCCTTAGCTCTATCTTTATTCAAAATCCCTATCTCTAGATTATCTCCAAAATTTAGTAATTTGAACGCTTTAATCGCTCCGAGCTGCGGAGCACCGGCAATAACAACGTTATTTATTTGGGATAGATCTGTAGTGTTCTGTCGTAAATATTCTTTTGTTAAAAGACCGCCCATGCTATGGGCCACTATGCTCACCTTGCCAGTAGGCGATATGCTAGACTTAGAATCTATTAAGCTTTTTAGTTCTGTGGCTAAAAAACTAATATCCTTTCTCCAGTCATAATCAAAAACTATTAGATCGGTGTCTTCTGTGTATCCTAAACCTTCGAATTTTTCTATTAAATTTTCGTAGAAAGGAAATATCATAAACTCTCTTCCTAAAATTCCTGTCGAATCAATATCTATAATATCGTTACCTAAGTTATCTAATTTTAATTGATCTAGATAAGAGTCGGTCCCAGGCTTTAATAATTCCGTACTATTCGGCCAAACTTCTTCTCCGTCCGAAACACGATTAAGACGGGAGCCTAGGATGCCGGGCACGATTATCACTGGCTCTTTGGTTAGAACTGGGTCGGGATCATTGAAAACCGGCGGGGAGGTGAGCCACGGATCAAAATCGATAAAGGTCGAGACCTTGTCGCCCGCACCGTCATCATTATTCCAGAAATTATACGGCCCTGATGCATCTCCCCACCAGTTGTTTTCCGCATTTATCTCGCCAAATGTGCCATTATAGATTCCATATTGTACGTTGCCATAGATAGAACTGTTCGAAACCGAAACGGAGCCCCCCTCCTTAACTATGCCATAAGTATTATTTATAATCTGACTGTCTATAATAATTGCCGAACCATCATAAACTCTCAATCCGTAACTACTACTAAAAGAGGTTATGGAGTTCGACATATTCAGATTCCCTCCAAGCATGGCGATATTCGTATAATACGGCCAGGACCTGCCGCCATAACGGACAACAGCGTGATTCAAGTTCAGAACAGAATTCAACCCGGTAAAAATCTGCCCCCAATCTCCTGCCATAGGGCTGGTTAAGGCTCCGTCGCCGTTGGTATCGCCGCCAACAGAATCGTCTTTAATGGAGGTAAAATAAATATCGTTGTCGTTAGAGCCATTAGCATTTAGAGTTCCTCTGATAAAAAGATACGGGTAAGGTCCGTCAAATTTAATTTTAGCTCCGGGACTTATATCCAAAGTTCCCCAAACATCCAAACCGTTGTTTGAGATAATATACGGCATCTGATCAGGCCAGACCTGGTTATTACCAACAGAACCGGAAACAATCATGCCATTTTTCCCGTTTCCGGAAGCAACGTTACCGGAAGAGACAAAATACCTATTATAATCAAACGAGATAATCGCGGCGTGATTAACGTTATCTACAAATAAATTGTCATTTAAAACTAGCCCGCCAGGACCGAAAACATCCAGACCGTAAGAGTTATCTTTAAATATATTATTCTCAATAACCGTGTTCCCGCCGGCAATTTTCAAACCGGTAATATTAAACTCCATCGTTGAATTGGTTAAATTGAGAGTGCCGCCTGTCTGATATATGCTCGTATACTGAGGCCAGACCCCACTAAAACGCACTACAGAATGATCTAGCCCTACATCAGCCCCGGGAGCAACCCATATCTGGGCCCAATCTCTGGTCATGGGACTGCTTAAAGCCCCGTCGCCATTGGTATCACCGCCGACGGAATCATCCCTAATTGAAGTAAAATAAATCTCATTACCGGAAGTTCCATTAGCAGTTACCGAGCCTACAATTGTCATAGAGGCTTCGAAATTGAACTTTACAACCGCTCCTGACTCTATAGTTAGGGCAACTCCGGGGCTAACTGTAACATTACCATTTACAACATAAACTTCCCCGGCTTGCCAAGTAGTATTAGAAATTATGCTTCCAAATACATCCGTACGGGCAGAAGCCGACTGAGGAATTGCAACTAGAATAACGGCTAAGACAAAAACAAAAAAGGCGACAATGAGATATCTCATAATGCCGCATAGTATAATTCATCGGTCAATCAAAATCAACCTCCTCCCCATCAAGGTTTAACCTTGGTGGGCTGGGAGTGTGTAGTTGTAATTATTACCGAGAATATGAGGGGACTTGAGAGACAGAGGTATAGGCCGAGCCCTGTTGGTACCAATTAAACTCATTGGAGTTTATGCAGAAAACCTTTTTGAAGAAGTCGGGGTCATCGGCAACCGCTTGTTCGCCGGAAGTATTAACCCAGTGCAATATACCGGTATCCTCGCCTGTGGTTTCTAGGCCATAAACCTTGGGGTCGTCGGTCTCACAGTTTCGGAAAAGGCCGGAAGGAACTAACATGTTTCTCGTCGATAGGGTAACGTTTTTAACGTTGGCAAATCCGCCAAGATGTCCGTAAAAACCGAAGATCACCGGATTTAAGAATAGCCTCTTATAGCCCCAGTCATTAGCTATATAGATATCCGGATCACCAGATACAGAAGAACTAACTGTATCACCCTCACTTAAATTAAATGCGGCTAGACTGGTAAAACCCAGAGAGGTAGGAGTCAGAATTGTTGGAGATGTTGAAGGTGTTGGAGTTGATAATGGCATTGGAGTTAGAGTGGGTATAGGAGTATCGGTTGGTATGGGGTTACCGTAGTAATCAACGAAAGTCATAGTATTGCCATAAATCGGAATACCGCTTAGGGCCGGCACGGCCTGAGTAGCAAAATTAAATCCGCTAAAACCGACACGAACTTTACCAGCCGCAGAAGATGCTACAACTGCCCGAGCTAGATACGTTTTAGATAAACCATTCCCTATAATAGTAGGGCTAAATTCCACTAAATTAGGACTCCCGCTTTGGCCGGGATATGTTCCAAGCAAAGTAGAGTCATAAGTATCATAAATAAGGAAATTAATAAAATTACTCAGCCCGCCGGCAACATCCGTCGCTACATAGATACCCTTTAGATATATATCGCTCCCTGATACGGTTAAAGTAATCCGGGCCACATCAACATATTGAGCGCCGGCCTGTATGTTTTTTGCCAGTGGTGTTTCACTGTGTAAAGTTGCGGTCAGTGAAGGACTTTGTTGGGCAGAAGTCCTAAGGAAAAACAATAGAAAGCTAGCACTTATCAGAGTAGACAAGATAATATATCTTTTCATAATTCTATTATACCAAAAAACAATTGTGGCTACGATATAGAAATGCACAGATAACCAAAAACCCCCGAAAGGGGGTTTTTGGTTACGAGAAATGTCATCGCACAAATCCCGAGATTATTAAGTAACTATATTACTTAATTACTGACTGAGTATCTACTAGACCCTTGACCAGACCATCTGTAAACCAGTCATCCGTTGTAGTGGCATGACTTGGTGCTGATTGGTCAGTCCAGACGAAGGTAGCACCGCTACGAGCAGCCTGAACGGTCGAATCATCCGAGGTCACTGTTGACCCACTAGGATTCCTGATCTTAGTGCTAATAGAGTTGCCGGCAACTAGAGCACCCGTAACTGTCGCTTTCAACTCAAGCGTGACTGAACTGCCAGCTGAGATAACTCTTTCAGTGGCAAAGCTGAACTCTATGTAGTCATCGCTACCACTGTAGCTGTCGCTCGCAGTAGCGCCGACAGAACTTCCACTAATATCAACACCGTTCTCCCATATCTGATAGGTGCTGGAAGCAATTCTGATAACGTCAGAACTTGATGCTACGGTGAAGACGATATCGTTCCATGCTATCTGACCGCCAGTTGCGCTAACTACTGTCTTAAATAAAGTCAACGTAGTAGGAGACAGGATAGTGGTTGGCAAGCTAGCGTTGGCAAAGGTCGGATAACCCTTAACAGCAACGTGGGAGTTAGCGGTAAACGATGATGGAGTAAGACCAGTGGTGGTCGTTATAGCACCAGAACCATTTCGTCGCTTGTGTCCATCCAACTGCACTGTGACGCCACCGGCAGTATCGTTTGCTCCGACACCGACATTGGCAAACTGGACATCAACCGAGAAAGTCTTCGTTCCTCCTGATTGAGGCAGAGCGAAGTTCAATCCGGTAAATGAAGCTGAACTGGTTGTTGCGCTGACTACAGAAGAACCAAGTACGGTTGAACCATTCTTCAAGAAGACATTGGCAACCGCACCGGTAGATGACGCTGTCGTAGATGAAAGGTCGATATAAACCTCATCAAGCGTAAAGTCGTCATATGTCGGGGTTATAGTGAAGTTATAGACATTCGCTGTCGTACCTCCATTTACAAACTTGGTTACCGGAATTGAACTATTGGCTACGGTGAATGTACCGGCCGCACCAGAAATTGTCTGACCGCTAACTTGGGTTGCGGTAGCAGTTGTACTTGAACCGACAGTGGTACCCGCAGCATCCATGTTCGTCTGTAGTATGTCTGTGCTATTAAAACCAGTAGCGATATTAGACCAAAGCTCAACCTGGTAAGTCTTGTTCTTCGGAATAGAAAAGTTTACTGAATAACTGTTAGAAGCTGTGTGTGATAAGGTCGTCTTAATGGGTGAAGTGTAAACTACCGCACCGGCATCATTCCAAACCTTAACATAGGCATCAGTAAATTCACTGGTAAGAGTGCCGTTACCGCCATAAGCTGGCTGGCCATCGAAGGTTACCGTATTGACGTTAACATCTTCAGATGAAGCGGCAGTTAAGGTGTAGTGACCGATTTTTACTCCGTTCTTGGGAGCAACGACTGACTGGTTAGCATAACCGGTATACTTGCCGGCTGTGAACGAACCAGTTTTAACAGTTAAGTCATTACCTGTTTTGGTCTCAGCATTCGGAGAACTTACATAATCAAGGGTTGTCAATCGCTGAACATTGGACGAACCGGCTGCAAATTGCGCAGTAATAACGTCATTAGCCGCAGTACCATCACTACCGCTGGCATCATAAATGTCAGCTCTTATCTCTACTGTTCTTGGTGTTCCAGGAACAACAATCAAGGAAGAACCTAACGCAACTTCTGCGTAGCCCGCGCTGTTAGATGCGGCTACCGAGTCAACTTCCCAAAGGGTTGTAGTTGAACCGACTTGCACACCATCAGCGAATATAGCTGCGTTTCGAGGCGCTAGTCTGTTACCTGTTGATTCGTTGGCAATTCTAAGATTTTCGACTTTCATTCTCTCACCGGCCGCCTTGAACTCATAGCGAGCTAAGACGACACCGGAAGCACCCTTAACAACGTCACCGGAAGGTGAATCGGGGGTCTTGGTAATAGTCAAGGTACCGGATGAAATTTCTAATTCGTTGTCAACATCACCAACCGGGAATGTACCGGTTGCTAACACTGCCGCTCCATACTGAGAGTCAACAGCCCAGATATCGGACTTCTGTCTCAAGGCGAGGTGGAAGTCCTTACTTGAACCGCCAATAATGTTAACTAATACCTTAAATGTTCTGGATCCGGTCTCAAGTTTAACCGGACTGCCAGACATATCGAAGACTAGATAACCGCCCGAATCCTGTTGAGCCAAGGTGGAACTAACCTGAACTCCGTCAACATATAGACGAAAATCCCTTAGGTCACCAAGCTGAACAGAGCCGACTACTCGAAGCTGAAGTGATTTCATCCAAACATATCTCTGACCAATAGTTACAGTATCCTGCCAAGCAATGACATCATCAGCCGGGTTAGTTGCAACACCGGTATCATCATCACCGCTGTTATCACCATCGCTTGGGGTTGTAAGTGCCGCCAAAGCAACGGTAGCAAGGGTCGCAGTAGCAATATTATGCAAATTGCTAGAAGCACTGACCGCATTGCCGTTTACAGCAATAGCCTGAATACCAATTGTTTCACCCGAGGTTCCGTCAACATCAGCCATAACTGATATTACTTTTGAACCGGATACAGTGAATAAACCATTAGTATCATTGAAGAACATTTCACTGTTTGAGACGCTGACTGAGTCAGTTAATCTCTTGTTGCCATCATACAGATACACATTTGTTAATGAAGCATCTGCAGATACACCAATCCTCTTCAATTTAACTGAGTTAACAGTTCCTGAACCGCTGAATAGGAAGCTGGCAAGATGATATCTGGCCTGGCCGTCTACTATGGTTCCTGCAGCAGGGTTGGATGAAGCTAAGCTGACAGAAATCGGTCCAGCTGTTACAACGGTCGTTCCTCGTGAGTAATTTGGAACCTGGTTTACTGATGTGTAATCAGAACCTTTCGGGTACCAATTAAACTCGTTGTTGTTGACACAGAAAACTTTTTTGAAGAAATTTGCATCATCGGCAACGGCTTGTGCTCCTGAGGTATTAACCCAGTGAAGCATACCGACATCCTCGCCCGTGGTTTCTACGCCATAGACTTTAGGATCATTGGTTTCACAATTTCGGAATAATCCGGATGTACCGAATGCATCTCTCGTTGCCGGAGCAACATTCTTTACAGCTCCGAATCCTCCAAGGTGTCCATAGAAGTTAAAGATGGCAGGATTCAAGAATAATCTCTTGTATCCCAGCTCGTTAACTATGTAGACATCTGGGTCATCTGAACCAGCGGCGCTGACTACATCACCCTCTTTAAGACCGAAGTCTGCGGGGGCGACAGCCAATGCTGCTACTGGAGCAAGATAGGCAACACCAGACAGCGACAATACTGTCGCGGCCGATGTCAAAGTTGTGAAAAATTTTCCAACAACTTTGTGTTTTGATAAACTATTCATTTTATTTTTATTTATTTTCTGTTTTGAAATTGTTCTATCGACCAAAACAATATTTAAATATTTGAATATTTAAACTAAGTATGGGGATAGATCGACTAACTTCAGAACAGGATTTATTAACTTAAGAATTTGATCTAAATATCTTTCTTTTAATCTTTACTGAAAGTCACTCTAACTGATGTTCATATGTTTAAACGTTCGAAGTTTAAACGAACACCGATTTTGAATCTTGTACAAGCCCCTCAACCCGAGTTTATTAAATGTTCGACCATATAAACCAAAGGCTGTAGCTCATCAACTTCAAGATTCGCTAAAAATCAAATTACAATTGTTTTAGAATTTCATCCTATTTTGAATTTCTAGATTTAAATTTTCAATGATCTTTCTTTATCCCGCACATAATTGGCAACTAGTCTGCAACTGCTGAAAGCAATTGCCAATTATGTGCGGGATTTTGCTACCTGCTTCTATCAAATGTTACTGAGGTTCGATCTCCTTCGAGATTCGAGGTCGAACCTCTCAAAGCATTTCACAGAAGCAGAAAGCTAAATCGTTTAAAAACCCTAAAAAAACCAGATTCGGTCTTGTCTACTTATTCATAACTGTACATAATCTCATGGTTTTTAAATCTCTTTTTTTACTGAATAATACTGGGCTACTCTATTATTATAACAAACACCATAGAATGCTATAGAAAATAACCCCAAAAGTCAACCTATAGCTAAGCAAAAACCTAGGTCGGCCCTGCTCATAACTAAGGTGAATTCAACTCTACAATATTAATTATACTTTTATTGTTTTTAGCTAACAATAGCAAAATTGTGGATATCTTAGTAAATACCTTGCTTACTTCTACTATCCAATAGCGGCTAGCTAGGTACTGTCTATACTCTAGCATGCTAACTAGGCTAAACGCCCCCTTAGTACATGAGTATGAGAACTTGAGGCACAACTACGTAAATATTAGTTGCTATGCATTCATACCCTCATCGCCCTTAGGACTAAACTAAACTGCGATACTCGAGACTCTACACAGAATTACATTGTATTGTTTAGTTTGCTCTTTTTGACTATACATACGTACATCCCTGAATATAGAATATAGAATTAGGTGACAATAAATTAGGTAATATCCTACCAGTATTATTGTATGACACTATGAGATGCTTTTATGTCACTACAGATAACACCATTGAAATCTATTTAAATACTACTGAGCTTAACATAATTTATGGTGACAATATAAAATGACACCAATACATTGGTGTCATTTTATATTCATTAGTGACATTGATAACTTGTCACCAATAATACCTGTCTATTACGGTAAAATTGTTTTAGCTTGCCACGATAATACAATATTTAATTAAAAATAAGCTGATATTAAATCAAGGAGGGATTAAATTTAATATCTTTCTAGTATCGCGGCAAGTTAAAGAAATTTTAGTACTGCCTCATTGCTTAAGAGCACAACTAATGGTCGGCTATACCTTTGCAAACATATCTAACAAAATAAATATCAGGAGTCAATACTAGAATAATATACGGCCTTACTGTCAACTCTCTTTTTTACCAGTCCGTATCGCAAGAGCTCTGTTAAATTTCGTTTAACACTTCTGTCCGATAAGGCGCTAAATTCCCTAACGATGTCTTTAGTTCTGGTGTCCGGATACGACTTTATAAAATCCAGAATCATTTGCCTGCTTTTCCCTAATTTTCTGCTCAATCTTGGCTGTCTCTTTACTGACACTGAAGACTCTATCGACTCATTTTTAACAGGCCGGGTATTTAAAGTGGGGGTGCTTGTCAATGTAGTGCTAGTTTTCATACTGCTTAGTTTCAGAAGTAGGATAAGTTTGGTTGTGTCAAGAAATAGAGGCGAGATTGGCACCAAACGTAGGTAGTTTAAATCCTGAAGAAGCTCCAGCAAAAAATCCAGGTCAGTTGTGAACTTTTGGAGTAAGCCCTGCTGAACAAAGCCATCTTTGTTTGAACTCTGAACAGCCAAGTAATCTGCCATAAGCTTGTAAATTTTTTCACTAAGTTTACGTGAAAAAAATGTATCCTTTATAAGCCCTTGAAGCTTAATTAAGGATACTACAGCGCGAGTTAAATATTTTGCTTCAATCTCCGTATTCATTTTGAGTAAAGATTAACCGGCCTAGTTTGATTCTTCTGTTTGGGCTCTAGAACCTGTTTTCGCCCCAGGAAAGATAGTTCTCAAAAAAGTTTTTAATCAGACTTGATTTAATTAAGACAATTCTAGCATTTTTTATGGAGACGATGCCTATTATTCTGCCATTGCTGTTGATAACTCCAAATCCTGCCAAAAAATTATTGGGTATTGCATCTATGGTGATTGCTTTCTCGGTAATGTAGTTAATGAGACCTCGCTGAACAGTCAGAATCGGCCGCGAGAGGTCAACTATCTTACCAATTATTACTGCATCTTGGCCGGGTTTAATATTACCGATGGAATCAAAGTCAGCTACGCTGGCATAGCTGGTCTGAGATTTTAAAAGCAAGAGATTCAACTTAAAATCTACTGCTTCAGCCGTTGCTTTTATTATTTTGTCTTCATGAAAGATCTGGTATATGGCGCCGGATAGAGCCAGGTCAGCTACCGTTACAACTAGGCCATCAGATGAAACAACCAGGCCGTTGCCTTGTTTGATAAGCCTATTATTCTGGAACACCTGAATACCGACTGAACTGAGGGAATTTTTTTGAGCCAAGTTCTCCCAGCCGGCATTGGATACAGTTACCATGGGCGTTATAGAAACGCTGGGTTTCTGATCCTGATTAAAATTTTGACTGTAAAAAGCTTGGGGATAGAATAGATATAGATTAACTGAGGACAGCATAAAATAACCTGCTATTCCGCCGATTAAGCTGATTAAAAAATACTTATAGAACAGATCCTTGACCATATGCTAAGTGTATCTTCAGAGAAGAGTATAGAAAAATATTAAATAGCAGGCAATAGAGACTGCGTAGGAATTAGTATTGATTTACGGAATATTTGGAGAATAAACTTCGGGCAGTATCCCAGAATTCCGGATAACCTTTGAGCTTCATCCAGTACCACCACTCGGCACCCCAGAGATAGAAAGTATCAAAGCCGGTTTTTGAAGAAAAATCAATCATCTCGTTAAATTTATCCAGCCCCATCCTTTGAAGCTGAGTCTCTATTGGTGTTTCTAGGATTGGCTTTCTTAGCCATGGTTCCGATGAAAGTTCAATTACAAATGCCGGCTTATCACCCAAAATAAGCTTGGTTAAATTGTGCTTAATTCTAAAAAAAGCGGGGATTATAGGATATCTGAACGGCCCGATTGGCTCACGCCACCAGATATAAAGATAGAGGCTGGTGCCGAATATATCTCCGTGCCGGTAAGCCTGAAACCAAGTTCCGAATTCGCCGCTGTCAGTAACTAAAATCGGTCTTGAAGGATCAAGCTTTTTCACAAGAGCAATCTCTTCTTTTAAAAAATTCTCATCGAGCTCTCCGCAGATCGAACGACTGAAGAAAGTAAGATACGGCTCGTTCTCAACCTGCCAGTATATGATATTGTCATAATTTTTGTACCGATTAATGACTGTTTCGATATATTTCAGAGTTCTTTCGTTTTTAAATTTTGACTTTTCATTTTGATCTTTGATCTTTGATACTTGATTTTGCAACCACTCCGGTTCATGGCATTCCGGCCAGCCGGGGAGTCGGCGACCAACAGCTAATATTACTGATGCTCCAGATTTTTGAGCTTCTTTGATTTGATAATCAAGCTCACTAAAGTTATATTTTCCTTCCTCAGGTTCAGTCAGTGGCCAATGGGCAGAAAATCTGAAATTTCTAACCTCCAAGTCATTTAGTATCGCCAGATAAACCTCTTTCCAATCCAGCTTCAGCTCATCGGAATGAAAACGGCTGAACGAAACCCCATATTTAAAATCTTCTTTTGGCGTTGGCGAATAATCAACTGATAAAATCCATAAAAATATGAGAAGAGATACCAAGCAGATTAGTAAAGTTTTTATTTTACCCATTGTTATTTACAAATAAAATTATAAATCCGGCCAGAATAGATGTAATGCCGATAAGCTTAGCGGCTAGAGTTGTTCTATCTAATTTTTCCCTGATACCCGACACTTTATCCCGTAAAATCAATACCAGAACAAACGTAAATAAAAATTGAATCCCCAGCATGGCATTTACCAGAGAAACATTGCCTAAATTAATGGCAAAATACAAAATAATAAAGCCGATTCCAGCAAGAAACTTATTAAAAACAAACAGAAATTTGGACTTGTTTGGAGCATGCTGATAGACGGTTTTTACTTCGTTTCTGACATGACTTGAGATAAGAGAACAAAAAGCACTGCCCACGAAACCTATTCTGGTCCAGAACAGTCCGTTTACAAAACCAGCCTCGTTAAAAGATAGCTTTAAAAGCACATAGGAAACACCGAACATAACTCCGGCCAAAATCGCTGAAATAAAAATGTGTTTTTCTATTTTTCCGAGAAGTAATATGCCTAGGATCAAAAAAATAAAAGCGAAAGAGCTGACCGAGTGAAGCTGATCTTTAAGAATAATGGTTGAAAAAACGTAGGTAAAAATCGCACCCATAGTGCCAACCTGGGTTGCTGCGACCGAAACGTCGCTCTGTTTAATCGATTTATACAAAAACACTAAGCCGATAAAAAAGGCGGTGCCGGAAAAAATTGCTGTTAGGAAGTAGCTTAAACCCTGCCAAGAGACTCCAAGGGGCAGAAGAAGAAGAGAAGAGAGGCTCAATATGGCCACTCCGAAAGAATAAGCATGGTACTTCGGAATATGTCCGGCCAGAAGATACTTATCGATTATAAAAACGATCGAGTTGATAAAGTAGGCTGTAAGAGCTAAATAAAGCCAGAGCAACCTCAATTTTCAATTTTCAATTTTCAATTTTCATTGAATTTTCAATGAACTACTGAAAATTTAGAATTGATTTTAAATTAAAAATTTTAAACTCTAAATTAAATCTGCAAAGTGTTCTCCTTACAAATTCTAGCATATTCCAAGGCTGATGGGCGAATGCGACGTTCGAAGATTTTGAAATCAACTTCAACTAGGCCGAATCGGGGAATGAAGCCATAAGCCCACTCAAAATTATCCAACAATGACCAATACAGGTAACCCTGAACTTCAACACCATCTTGAATAGCCCGCCAAACCCATTTTAGATGCTCCTTTATGTACTGTTCTCTTACTAAATCCTTGGAGTCAGCCGTCCCATTCTCGGTTATATATATAGGTTTTTTGAATTTTTTAAGCTGACCTAAGACATGCCATATGCCTTTTGGATATATTTCCCAGCCCATATCCTCCATATACCAATCCTGTTTTGGAACAGATTTATAACTGCCGGGAACCTTGCGATCAAGATTATAGTAGTTCAGGCCGATAAAGTCGTAATAGGGGAAGGCCGCGGATAAGAAGAACAGGTTGCGATAATAGTTATATACTCTACCGATTATTCTCTCGTAAAAACTATTTCCTGAAGGGTTGAAGGAGTTACTTTCGGCAATTCCCACTTCTACATTATGCGACGTAGCCCTATCACGAGGTTGAACCTCTAAAAATCTCTGAGGTTCAACCTCAAAAGATTCTAAATTAGCGGGGGAGTGGTTGTAGATTTCTTTTATGGCTTTGTATGTTTGGATGTGAGCCCTGACTATGTTCTTGTTCACTCTCCTCCACTCAAGGATGTTCGTATGCTGTGGTGGCCAGAGACCTTTTAGATAAGAATGGCCCGAATATACTGTTGTAGCCTCGTTAAAAGTTATCCACAGCCCCACCTGATCTTTCAAGTTTTTAACAACAAATTTGACATAACGTGTGAAATATTTTGGGCTATCAATATTTAGGAACCCTCCTTTTTGAGCAAACCAGACCGGGTTTGTGAAGTGCCAAAGCGTAATCATCGGCTCAATTCCCCTGTTTTTTAAAGCCTTGACGACATTAATATAGTGTTGCATTTCTTTTTCATTAAATCTCCCCTCTTCCGGTTCAATCCGCGACCATTCAATAGAGAAGCGGTGAATATTCTGGTTTAGTTTTTCTGCGATGTCAAAATCTTCTTCATAACGATTATAGCTGTCGCAGGCTTTTCCAGAAATATAATTCTCCTCCTGCAACGGATTCGGATAATTACTCAGAATGTGGTCGGGCCATTTCTTCTCTTTTGCTTTCTGCGCTTTTAGATTTGCGTTTTTAGATTCCCACTCCGACCAGTCATTGTTATTATCCCCCTCTATCTGATGGGCCGATGTTGCGCTCCCCCATTTGAAATTATCAGGAAATTTATAGATGGTCATAGAGATATTATACTAATAATTTCTTAGAACTTACAGGTTTGAGTCAACTTAAAAGCCCCTAATCTTATGAGGTTTAATTATTAAAACGTACGGTCCTGTTATTTTTCCGGAGTTTGAACCGCTACGAGCTCTATATCGAAAAGAAGTGTTGCGTTGGGAGGAATTGCTCCGCCGGCTCCCCTTTCTCCGTACCCAAGATCGGAAGGAATAATAAGTTTTCTCTTACCGCCGACTTTCATGCCAGCAACACCGATATCCCAGCCCTTAATTACCATCCCGCCTCCTAGTATAAATGCAAAAGGCTCTTCTCTGTCATAAGAACTGTCAAACTTTTGGCCGTTTACAAGAGTGCCAGAATAGTGAGCCGCAACAATATCTCCAAGCTGAGCTTCCTTACCTGAACCCACGACAATATCCTGATACTCGAGACCATTATCAAGTTTAATCCAGTTCTCGCCATCTTTTACTGCCGCTACGGAAAGAATGGGAGTCGGGGAAGACTGGTCTGAACCCAAAGAACTGATATCTGCAACTTGTGATGCATTTCTAGCTTTATTAACAAAAAACCATACGGCAATACCTACTAAAATAAAAATAACAACATAAATAAAAGTGTTTTTTATCATAATTATAACGGCCGAGGAGTAATATTTTTATCGTTTATCGGCGGATAAAGGTCGGGATCAATAGTTCTTTCAAAACAAGTCATACCGACACCGTGAGACCAATCGCCCGGCTCTGCGCCATAATACATGGCCACCGATCGATCTTTGTCCGAAAATTCTTCAAAGTTAGATGTGGCAAAAACAGCGCAAACTTCAAATGATTTCGAGCCGGTAACCCGATAACCATAATCAACTCTTGTCTCCGGATCTTTGGGGGATACGAATCCGCTTATACTGTCATTCAACTGCTGAGTATTCTGAGGCAGAACCTGTTTTCTCTGCCAATAGTTGAGCACCTGATACTGAATATTCGAAAGATCCGATACCCGGCGTTCATCAAATCTAATCGCCCTCTGCTGAGCCGGTGAACCGGCTATCCAGAATCCGGCCGCAACCCCGACTGCGACCAATATAATGAGGGCTTTATCAAAAATTCCCATCCATGAAAATGCTTTATCCTTAAGTTCCGAGAAATAATGAGCAAATATGGAACCGGCGATAAAGAAGACGACCAGAACTTTAAGCACGAATCTATTAGTCAATTCTCCATTTAAAAAATTAATAAGAAGAGCCACTAAATCACCAATAATAACTAACGAGGCGAGAAAAAGCGTTAGATACAAGAGCCAACGTCTTATTTTAAGTTCTCTTTTCTCGGGATTTTTCTTTAAATCTTTTCTCAAAAACCATGACACCCAGATAAAAACCGGGAAAACAACCATCAGCACAGCCATAGAATTACGGACTGAGTCAAAAGAGGCGGATTTAGACCAGTAATAACCCTCGGTCAAAAGATCGGGAAATTTAATATCAATATACTGATACAGCAAGATACCGAAAGCCACCGCAATAGTTACCAGTGTTATTATCGAAAGCAGATACATGAAAACATCCCGTGGAAAAGTTTTTTCCATAAAATTAAGCTATTATTTCTTAAGTTCTTCGTCAATAATAGCTTTAAAAGCCGAAAACGGCTGGGCACCGACTATTAGCCGGCCGTTTATAAATACACTTGGCGTTCCGGATACTCCGGCCGCCGAACCATCGCTAAAATCTTTGGCAACCTCATCTTTGTATTTTCCGGAGTCAAGGCACTCATTAAAACTGGGCCCATCAAGGCTGATCTCCGATGCCCAGCGCTTAACTTCTGCGACTGTATAAGTAACTGTCCCCTGCCCTTTCTTCTCCTGTTCTCCGAATATCTTGTCATGCATCTCCCAATACTTTCCCTGTTCATCGGCGCACTGACCCGCTTGAGCCGAAGGTTCGGCCATCGGATGAAAAGATAGCGGGTAGTCCCGATAAATAAATTTAACTTTACCGGTATCTATGTACTCTTTTTTGATCTGGGAAAAGCTTTCTTTCCAAAAAGACCGGCAAAAAGGACACTGATAATCACTGAACTCAATAATCGTAACTTTGGCATTTTTATTTCCCAAAATCGGATCGTCATCAGCTGAAACTTCCACTCTTTGCTGAGGCTGTCCGCTTCCGTCATTTATATTGGCCGTTCCGGCTTTCAGATTACCGTTTGAATACAGAACGGAAACGGACACCATGACGCCAGCGGCTAAAATTGAAACAGCCAAAAAGTTTTTTTCAAAAAAAGACCAGAAGCTTTTCTTCTGTTCGCTGGTCTTATCTTCAATTGCGGTATCCGAGTTTGAATTTACCTGTTCTTCGTTCATATTTTATGTGCCACAGCAACCTAAAGATTATATCTTTCCTATAAAAATAAATCAACCTTTACTCGTTGGTTTTTAATCGTCTTTCAAACTCTTTCTCGAGAAAATCAACTTTAGCCAGAGGAAGCCGGCCGATTTTGGATGATCTCATGACGTCTGAATGAGGGTCCTTTATTTTCCCGAGTATTTCTCTAACTTCCTGCTCATCAACTCCGGGATGCTTGTCATAAGGCGAAGCATCAAAATGATGACCAACCACGCTTTGAACAAATTCTCTTTCTCTCTCATTAAAATCGCCTATTGAATATAGGTCGTTAACAATTTTCTTAAATTCGTTTTTCGTTATTTTTGGTTTTTCGGTTGTAAACAATCCCATGGCTATTTCATTATATCCATTTATTCTTCCTAAGCCAAGAAAGGGCAATTAGCGTGCTGATTGCCATGGTTCCCATTATCCACCAGAATGCGTACCTGTTGTCTTCAAATGGAAGCGGGACATTCATACCGTAAACTGACGCAAACAGAGAAAGAGGCAGTAAAATCGCCGTAAAAATTGTCAGAATTTTTATTACATAATTTCTTTTATTATCCAAAAGCGAGCTCGATGTTACATGAAGCGAATCAGCTACCTCCCGGTGGGTTTCGGTGAAATGAAGAGTTCGGTTATAATCTGCAACCAGATCTAAAATATACGGTTTTATTCTATCGCCCCAGAACCCAATTGTTATTTCGGGCGCCGAGTCCCACACGGCTTTCTGGGGTTTTAGAGCCCTTATAAAATCCAGAATCTGTCTTTTGATATGGGCAATTTCTTCTATTATATCATCTCTGAAGTTCTTAAATATTTCGTATTCAATCTTATCTATTGATTCTTTGATCTTATCCAGCTCCGGAAACATTTTACTGAAAAGTTGTTTCGTTATGTGGTGGAGAAGATGGCCGGTAGTTTTATCTAAATTAAGTTCCGGGCTTTTTTGGATATCATCAAAGATATTCTCAAAATCAGGAAAATCGTGATAACGAACCGTTATCAGCGCGTCTTTGGTTATTAAAAAATCTATTTCCACCGATTGAATCTGGTTCGTCCGCCGATAGAAGTTGGGGAAATGAAGAATCAGAAAAAGATAGTCCTTATAAGACTCCAGTATCGGGTGATACGTCGGGGTTCTGATCTCCTCGAGAATTAAGTGGTGAAAATTAAAAGTTTCCAGGAATTTTATATCCCTATCTGCCGGTTTCAGAATATCTATCCACCTTACTCCGTTGTAGCTGACTTCTCTCATTGGAAGATCCTATTAAGATTTTCTTTTGGTTATTTTTATTATAAACATTATTTTTTCAATTACGAAGAAAACTGTTCACAATGTAGCTCAATTATTCGCACCCCGCTTAGCCCTCTTTCGTTAAATCCGCCGGTATGATATAAAATCAGCAAGAGTTCTTTTATACTTAAGGAGAATAAAATGGGAAGCAGCATAAAAGACCTTTCTCTGGCCAAGTCGGGCCTTGAAAAGATTGAATGGGCAGAAAAATTTATGCCGGTATTGGTTTACATAAGAAAAAGATTCACCGACAATAAACCTCTCTCCGGCACCAGGATATCGGCCTGTCTTCACGTAACCGCTGAAACGGCTAACCTAATGCGGACATTAAAAGACGGCGGAGCAGAAATTATTCTTTGCGGATCCAATCCTTTAAGCACCCAGGATGATATAGCTGCTTCTCTTGTTGCTGACTTCGGAATTTCAGTTTTCGCAATTAGGAGTGCTGACAATAAAACTTATTACGAACACATTATTTCCGCCCTTTCTCATCATCCAACAATCACTATGGACGATGGTGCCGACCTCGTTAGCATGCTTGCCGGGGAACAAAAGAAATTTGCCGACAGTATTCATGGGGGAACCGAAGAAACAACAACCGGCGTAATTCGCTTAAAAAACATGGCCAGAGCTAAAGTCCTGCCATTTCCGGTTATTGCTATTAATGATGCCAAGACAAAATATTTATTCGACAATCGTTATGGAACGGGTCAATCAACACTTGACGGCATTATAAGAGCTACGAATATTCTTGTGGCCGGTAAGACGGTTGTCGTTTGCGGTTATGGCTGGTGCGGAAGAGGTATTGCCATGCGAGCCAAGGGTCTGGGAGCTAAAGTTATAATTACTGAGGTTGATCAGATAAAAGCTCTAGAAGCGGCAATGGAGGGCTATGATGTCATGAGCTTATACAAAGCAACCCAATACGGAGATATTTATATAACCGCCACTTCAAATAAAAACATACTCCGTGAATACCACTTCGGTCAGATGAAAGACGGCGCTATTTTATGCAATGCCGGTCACTTTAATGTGGAAATAGACATTGAGGCTCTTGAAAATAAATCTATGTCAAAGATAAGAGTCCGAGAAAATATCGATGAATACACATTGCGGAATGGAAATCGCATTTATCTTTTAGGCGAAGGTCGGCTTATTAATCTAGCCTGTGCCGAAGGACACCCGCCCAGTGTTATGGACATGTCTTTCGCCAACCAAGCTTTATCGGTCGAATATCTGGTCAAAAATGCTAAGGAACTTGAAAAGGAAGTTTACTCCGTCCCTGAAAGTATTGATAAGTATATTGCTAAACTTAAGCTAGACTCTATGGGTATTACAATCGACTCTCCCACCCAAGAACAAATTGTCTATTCAAGAGCCTGGCAAGAAGGCACGTAAAAATAGTAATACTCCACGAAAATGTGGAGTATTTAATTAACGACAGTTTACTGATACAGCATATATAAACCTACATAAAGTTTATTATTTAAAATAACTTTTTTAATAAACTTTACTAATACTTAGAGTTTTAGCTCAAAGAAATAATTTAACACATTACCCCCAATAATAATCTTGAATTCCCTTCATCCAACCGGCTATTTGTCTAGCCAGCATAGAGCTGGATTTTACCCTTATTCTTAACAATCCCTGATCGGCTTTTTTTGTAATTTTCCTATGTTTACTTGGTTTGCTTTTTGCCCTACTATTCTTCTGAAAATAGATGTGGTTAAGAAAATTATCCTTTGCAAAACCAGTGACTTTAGACCAATATATGATTGCTTCTTTTACCGACTCAAGTGAAGATTTTTTTTCACTTTTTAAAAAAATATCGAACTTGATTTCACCATCCCCGATGCCTCCGACTCCGTTAAGCCATTTTAAAAATAATTTTATTAAGCCCGGATCTGAGCTGATGAACCTGACTCCGTTGCGAATATCATTTTCGCTTCCCGATATCAGACGCTCCTTCCAATACAAGATTATTCCCATCAGCCATAACTCCCTTTTGGTAATTTCTTTTATGTCCTTGGCTGAAGATTTTTTAATCTCTTCAATCATGGCTGAAGTTTTTAAAATTCTTTTTCTTGCGTTCTCTTTTGCCGTTTCAAGTTGCCTATTTTTTAATTTCTCGGCATAAAAATCATTGAGCTTAATCTTCTTTAACCATAAAGAAAGGGTGGATTTCGGAACTTTAAGCTTCTCTCCGATCTCGGAATACGAAAATCCCTTCTTTCGAAGTTCGATTGCCGTATTTTTCTTGAACTTTCCTAAAGATTGTACTACGTTCTTCATTACTTGTAACATACTATCACTATACGTTAGCATGTGCAAATAAACTTGTAAACACCTAGCTTATTTCATTTTTACTCTATTTTAAGCCCTTAATGCCCCATACTACGAATCCCTTCATAATTACTTGGTGAACTTATTGAAATATTGCTATCAATCAGCCGAATTAGGCTTTAGTCTCGCCTCAATTATTGAAAGAACAGTCTATTTGTTGTAAGATGAGTCGTATAATTTAGACATTGCGGGGTCGTCTAATGGTAGGACGATAGACTCTGAATCTATTAATCCTGGTTCGAGTCCAGGCCCCGCAGCAGTCCTGTGATAGGTTCTTGCGACCACGACGGGTCGCGCCATCACATGATACTTTTTCCGCCAAGTCACTGTGTCCGTCCGTAGCTTTACGCGAAGGAGGATACCGGCTGAGCGCCGTATTCAAGACATAAGACCGCCGAAAGGCGGTTTTATGATTGAATAACAAGCGGGAAAGAGGTAAGATAAAATCAACTTACTAGATAATTTTATGGCAAACAGCAATCTAAGCAGTGCAAAAAATGCAAAGAATGACGAGTTTTATACTCAGTACGGCGATATTCAAAAAGAAATTGAGGCTTATTTGGAATACAACTCAGATGTATTTCGCGGCAAGGTAGTGTATTGCAACTGCGACGATCCGTTCGAGAGCAATTTCTTTCGCTATATTCGTACTCAAGTTCAACAAGCTTGGATTGAAACAGCTCATCACCACCAGCTACAAACCCTCGCCCGTTGCCAACACGCAACTTGGATTATTTGGCGATGATAAGACTCTCACGAAATCAAAGGGACGTCCTAAGATAAATGCCAATAAATTTATTATCAACAAAGTGCATGATATAGACAACGATGGCGAGTTTAACTTGAAGGACGTTGCCAAGCAGTTAAAGGCCAACAAACACAATGAATGGATGCCGCTAGAAGGCGACGGCGACTTTCGTAGTGACGAATGTAAAAATCTACTTAAACAATCAGACATCATAGTAACAAATCCGCCGTTCAGTTTGTTTCGCGAATACGTTAAACAACTTTTTGATTACAAAAAAAAGCTTGTGATTATCGGCAATATGAATGCGATTACATATAAGGAAATTTTTCCGCTGATAAAAGCAAATAGGCTGTGGCTCGGAGCGACTGGAAACGGAAGTGATATGGTTTTTGCCGTACCAAATGGGATGGAGATTGCAGAGAGTGACAGACAAAAGGCAGCTCGACTCGGCTATATTGGTGACTATACAAGACTCGGGAACTCTTGCTGGTTTACAAATCTTGATCATGGTAGACGTCATAAACCATTACCCCTAATGACGGGGGCAGATATTATAAAGTTCAGTTCAAAAAAGCCGTTTAAAAAATATGATAATTATAATGCAATAGAGGTTTCTTTAGTTAAAAATATCCCCAGTGATTATAACGGCGTAATGGGTGTGCCGATTAGTTTTTTGGATAAATATAATCCTGAACAGTTTGAAATTTTAGGAGCTACTCAAAGAGGTTGCCACGACGATGTTCCTGACACAAAAAAATATGATGAGTACTGGGAAGTAAGACAGAATGGTAAGAAAACAGGATCGTCTGGTGGAAAAACAAATGAAAATGCCAATTTGGTTGGGAATGACGGGAAAAAGAATTACTTTATAAATAATGAAGGCCGAATAATTCAATCCGCTTATCAAAGAATTTTTATAAGGCATAAGAAAAAATAATATGAAAACAACATTAAAAACTAACATTACGGTCAAAGAAATCTGCGAGGGCTTTGTCTATAATGAACTTGAAGGAAAGGGGCTATTTGGTTTGTCTGGCGAGCTGACCATCCAGCCAGAGTATCAGCGTAACTATATTTACGCGGAAGAAGGAAAAGAAGCGGCGGTTATCAATTCAATTCTAAGAGAGTATCCGCTTGGATTGATTTATTTCCATAAAGCTGGCGCAGATAAATTTGAAGTTTTAGATGGACAGCAACGTATTACCAGTATCGGGCGTTTTGTGAATGATAAATTTGCTATCAAAGACGAGAATGGGATGGAACAATATTTCGGCGGAATGGCGAAAGACAAGAAAGACAGAATCTGGGAAACTAAACTACTTATATACGAATGTGAAGGTGAGGAAAGCGAAATAAAAGATTGGTTTAGAACGATTAATATTGCCGGAATTCCACTTAGGAATCAGGAATTACTTAATGCTGTGTACTCTGGATCGTTCGTAACATTGGCAAGAGAGGAATTTAGCAATCGGCAAAACGCGAACATCCAGAAATGGAGTGCGTATATATCAGGCAGTGTGAACCGCCAGGATTTTTTGGAGTGTGCGCTTGATTGGGTAAGCAATGGCAAGATCGAAGATTATATGAGTAAGCATCGCAAAGATAAGGATATTACAGAATTGAAGAAATATTTTAACAGCATAATTGATTGGATATCCAGTGTATTTACCGACGTAGAAAGCGAAATGCGCGGACTTGAGTGGGGACGACTTTACGAGGAGTATCACAAAAAATCATATAACCCAGCCAAAGTATCAGCCGAGGTACACAAGCTCTATGGCGACTTTTTTATCAAAGATAAAAAGGGTATTTTCGAGTATATCTTGGGAGGTAATAACGACACAAAATTGCTTAATATTCGTATTTTTGACGAACCAACCAAAAGAGCTGTTTATGAAAAACAGACTCGCGAAGCTGAAACTAAAAAGAAATCAAATTGTTCACTTTGTGCAGTTGGACACGACGCTAATAAGGAAAAGATTTGGGGTTTTGGTGAAATGGAAGCAGACCATGTATCAGCGTGGAGTAAGGGTGGTGCTACTTCAGCGAAGAATTGTGAGATGTTGTGCAAGACCCACAATCGGGCAAAAGGTAACCGTTAAAGAATCACAAAATCAGGAGTTATAAATATAACAATTTATCTTTAAGCTTGAGTTTACTCTTAAGACATGACAGCAATTCTCGTTTTTCAAAATTAGTGCCTTCCCTTAAAACATATTTGGCATAATTCCTTATTTCAATATCAGCAACTTTGATCTTATCTTTTACGCCCGACACTCCTGATTGGAATTTCTTGTATCTTTCCACTTCATACCGAGATTTCTTAAGTGAAAATTTGAAATAATCGGCGATAAGTGAGATATTAGATTAAAGAATTATGTCAAACGATTTTATCGACAAACTAAAAAAATCCATAAAAGGAAAGATATGTGTTTTTATAGACGCGGCTAATCTTGAGCAATCGGTTCGGGGTATGTGGGTTAATCCCAAAGACATACCCGATGAATTAAAGAAATATACTCCTGATCAGCTGGTCTGGCGAATTGACTATGAAAAGCTTAAGAAATTTTTTGAAGGCGTTGGGAATTTGGGGGGCATTCGTTTCTACTCGGCTTATTTTGCTTCAGATTCTCATGGCCGTTTCCTGGCTTTTCTTAAAAAAGTCCTCGCATTTGTATTAAAAACCAAACCCTTAAAAGAATACGGCGATCATACCCAAGAACGTCCCCACCGAAAAGCCAATTTTGACGTTGAAATAGCCGTTGATGCAACCTTTTCTTTAAAAGATTATGACACCTTAATTTTATTTTCAGGAGATTGTGATTCTGAATATCTGCTCAAGTTTTTAAGGGGACGAGGCAAGATTGTCATAGTTTTTTCAAGATCAGGTCATATTGCCAAGGAGCTTCTTCCGGCCAGTAGTTACTACTTTGATATTGCTGATTTTAGAACCGAGATACTCAGAATAGAGGTCAAAAAAGCAAAGAACCCCGCATAAATGCGGGGCCCTGCAGTTGATCTCAAATGGCACTGCTGCCACCTGTACTGGCAATATACCACACTAGGAGATGAAAAGTCAATGATTATCCACAGGAGCAAAACCCTGTTTTTATTTTATATATCTCAACACATAAACATAGCGTGTAAATATTGACTGAAGACGGTCGGGGAATATAATATGCGGCATTATGAAAAAGGTATATTTTATCTCTGTTCTCATTCTTTTAGGAGTGGTTGGGAGTTTAGGTTTAAGCGCCAACGCCGAAATTACCCAAGAAGTTCTCTTTGAAGTCCACGGATCCTTCTCAGATTACTGGCTACCGACATATTGGCAAACAAGAGTCTGGGGATGGGGTTCCTTTACCGTGCCTGATAGAGTAGCGGTTGAATATACCCCAGTATCCTCTCAAACAGTCTGTACCGCCAAAACATATATTTCTCGTAGCTCAGGAACATCTTATGACCTAATCCTATCCGTTTATGAAGGCGGCTTAAAACCTGAATCGGGATCACTAATCGGTCGTAAAACAATTCCCAGTACTGCTGTCCCGACTCAATTCGGCATATATACTGCTTTTAATTTTGATAACTGCCTTAACCTCAAAAAGGATACGACCTACTGGTTTACCTGGACCAGATCTCAGCTGCAACTGTGGAATGGTTACTATACCGAATATCGGGGCGACGAATATCCCAATACCAAAGGCTGGTTTTATGAAATGTCGGGTCCTTATGGCTGGACGGCTTATTCAAGAGAAATATCCCTTCGATTGGAAGGTTATTCCACAAAAGAACCGGTTTTGATAATTCCCGGTATTGCCGGAAGCGAATTATATAATGGAGACGATTTGATTTGGGCTGATTTGGGAGAGATGTTCATTAATCCAAATGACCCTCTAGATTTTAGTGATCACTTTTTGACCAATAATTTAATGCTTGATGAGAACGGAAATTCGATAAATTCTATTGATGCCAAGAATGTTATTGAGGTTATCTTTAATCTGCCCTTACTCAATATTAATATTTTCAAAGATTTACACGACGATTTAGGGGATTCTGAATATGTAACCGATCAAAACTTATTCCTGTTCCCATATGATTGGAGGCTTAATCTGGATAGCACAAAAGATATGCTTAACACAAAAATCGAAGAAATTAAGACTCAGACGGGTGCTGATAAAGTAAATATCATAGCTCATAGCATGGGTGGACTTTTGGCTAAGGATTACATAAATAGCTATGGCAAAGATAGTATAGATAAATTAATTTTTGTTGGCACACCTCACCTCGGCGCGCCTAAGGCTGGCAAGGTCATTTTAGCTGGAGAAAATTTTAGTATTCCTTGGCTCGAAGAAGAGCGCCTTAAAGAATTAGCCAAGAATTCACCCGCTCTTCACCAGCTTCTTCCCAATCAAAAATACTTCGATTCATTTTTGGGTTACATTCAGAAATCTGATGTCAGCGACCCTCTTAATTATCAGGATACCAAAGACTTTCTTATCAGCCAGAACTCGAGTTCATTGATAATGGGTTTGGCTGAAAGTTTCTGGGCAAAGAATCTGGAAAATACTGATTTTTCAGGAGTTGATGTATATAACTTTGCTGGATGTAACTCGAATACCCAAGCCGGCTATCAGTTAAAATCTGATAATACCTCGATAAGTAATGTCGGTTATACTTCAGGAGATACAACCGTTCCATTAGTCAGCTCAGATTATATTAATATTCCAGACGAAAAGAAGTTTTATTTAAAGAAAGCTCATCATGCTGAAATGCCCAGTCAAGAGGACGTCAAAAAAGCAATTCTCGAAATTTTATCCGATAAGCCGATAGAACTATCTGGGAATTTAAAAACTGATTCTACTGAATGCGACTTCAGCGGAAAAACTCTTACTTGGCATAGTCCCGTCGGAGTCCATATTTACGATTCCCACGGTCGTCATACTGGCCCAATCGATAATGCTGGTATTGAATATGGTGTTCCAAGTGTAGATTATGAAATAATAGGTCACGATAAGTTCGTTTTTCTTCCGACTGATATAGGAGAAACTTACAATATTGTAGCTGATGGCCTGGCCACTGGTTCATTCGATCTTCTAATATCTCGGAATAATAACGGAATTGTAGAAAATACAACCGTATTTAACGATGTGCCGATTGGAGAGTCCGGCGACGTTCATTTCAGTGTCTCAAATTCAAGTTCTGATTCCAGCATAAACGTCGATTATTATGGTAATGATACTATTCAAAGTGTTTCGGCTGTTTCAGTTTTATCTGGTGATGACGTTCTTGATGTTATTTCTCCAGAGACCCAAGCAACTATCACCGGTCAAGCCGGCTCAAGCGGTTGGTATCTCGGGAATGTAACGATTGGGCTTTCGGCGACTGATGATAATTCCGGAGTTTTAGAAACTAAATATTCTCTCGATGGTCAGCCGTTAACTTCCTATACAGGGCCGATAAATATATCTGACGAAGGAATGCATGTTGTCTTGTATTATTCCGTGGATAGAGCAGGTAATAACGAAGAAGTAAAAACATTGTCTTTTGGAATAGATATGACCGGAATCGAAATATCGGTCGGCATTGATATCGATGCTGGCTTATTCAAGTTCTTGCCAGTAAGCGATGATTTAAATGAGGTTGATTTCTCATGCGATTTAGTTTCATGTACGGCCATTGATAGAGCCGGAAATACTATGAAACTTGAGTTTAACCTTATCCGAGAAGGTATCCAGCAAATACTGAACTTTAGCTCCGTGAGCTATAACGGTACCGAGCATTCAGTTTCTGGCAATCAACTTGTTTTCAAATTATGGCCCGAGGGCAATACTTCAAAGGATTTTAGCCAGACTTTCTTGGTTGGAGATAATAAGCAAGTTCGGCTTGATTATAACGAGAAACAAGATGAGTCGGTCGTCATATATAAGCCGATCGTAGGAAAACCGATCCGGGAAAACATTAGTGGAAAACGCTTTTTGCAGATATCTACGGATAAGGGTAAAATAGAGTATATAATTCAATGAACGCTAAGGTCAAAAGAGTATTTATTATTTTTGTTATAACCCCCATATTATTGGCCATGTTAAATTGGCTTTTTTCTGGACGTTATTTTCTCTCATGGGCATATTATCGTACCAATGAAATTAGCATGATTGCTCTGGCTATATCCTTTTTTGGTTCATTGCTCGTCGTTTATTTTAACTACAGGTTAGAAAAACGTAGGATATGGTATGTTATTTCAATTATTTCTGCGCTGGTTTCAGCCATATATTTTTATATTGTTCGCTCTCTTTCTAATTTTGGCTTCTAAAAATAGATACCATGAATACCATCAAAGACTGTTTTGATATAATTTTGAGCAGCAATGAGAATGACAGTCGTTTAGCTGCCCGCAGGGTAAGAAAACTTCTTTATAGCGCAACGGCTTCACCCGATAGAAGTAAGCACAATGAGATTAATAATGTTATTAATAATGCCTTGGATACTTACTCCAAGATTCAGGAGGAGTGGCGGCAAGAAAATTTTGTAATGGCTGCCTCAGTTATTTATTGGTGTCACGATAAAGAAAGCCAGCCAGATTTCCTTTTCCCCTGGTTTTTTCAATTACTCCAGCATTCAAATGGCTATATTCGTCATGCAGCCGTAAGAATGTTCTCTCATGAAATCTGGCCACTTACTGTTCATATCCGTATCCCTGGCTATAAATTAAGCCATTTTGATAAGCTGACCCCGGAACAAGCCAATAAAATTTTACATTCCCTATCTGCAGATTTAAATAAACTACTGGCTACTTTGTGGCAACCGAAGTATAAAAGATATAAATATATTGATTCTCTGCCGGTAAGCCCGTATAAGTCGGTACAGATGGTTCTGTCTGAACTGGAAGAATCATGTGAACAGGAACACTCTGATCGTTTTACTGGACGATTTTCCAATGATAATATCGGAATCGCATAAATGAACTTAATCAAATACAATCTATGGCCGTTAATAAAAGTAAAAACTATGTATTGGTGGTGGATAGTTAAATACGGTGGAAAGAAGAAAATTCCGCATGATCTAGTTTTTAAGAAAATCGAGGAAACAATGCAAAGCTTTAAAGATGACCTCATGCAAGCTGTCCGATATAGTCCCGAAGATATGACCGAAGAAGAAAGAAAAGAATTCATAAAAATCCTAGAAAAAACCGGAGAATTGAGCAGAGGAATTAAGAGTATCAAATGAGACACTCGCTGATCTGTACCCCGAAAAGCCTTATAATACCCCTAGTTATGAGGTCCTAGACCAGGCATGCCAGCAGAATTGAACACTCTCAAACCTTTGAAATTATTTTACCAAATCTGATACACAAATCCAAGAAGCAAAATCTGCGGCGGGATTCGCTCGGACGGCTCGGCATTCCTCCCCCCAACCCCCTCCTGCCGAGCCGTCCTCGCTCAAAAACGCTGAATTATAGACGAATTTGAAAGACTTGCAATAATCTTATTGCATGTTATAATATAGGAAGGAAGATTCTGCTCTTTAATATAAACCTACAACCTACGGGAGGTATCGCTTGTCCACAAGAAAACAGTTCGTTCAGCAGGCATGGGCCATTTTCGGCCCGTTCAAATGGAGGATCTTGTTGGTCCTCGCCATGATCTCGGCGGGTCAGGCCTTGATGCTGATCAGTCCGTACATTCAAGGCATGATCATCGACAACATCACTCAAGGTGTGACGATGCATCAGACCTACTGGCTGATCGCCTTGGCTGGGTTCATCATGACCTTCAGCCACTGGGCGATTCAGTACACCAGAGAGCGATACGAGACCGACAAGCTTGAGTTCAACATCGACGAAATGGCGAGCGATCACACGATGTCTCGAATGCTGACGCTTTCAGTAGGCCAGCACAACACACTTCACTCCGGTTTGAAGTACAGCATTATCAACCGGGGCCAGCACTCGCTCACCTCGCTGGTGTTCATGCTTGTCTACGAGATCGTACCGACGGCAAGTCGAGCACTCTTGATGACAGCAGCGATCTGTTGGCTGAGTCTGACGATGGGCGTCATCGTCCTTTCTGCCGTCGTGATCTTCACGGGTCTGACGCTTTGGCAGAATCATCTCTTCGGCAAGGACTTGAAAAAGCTGGAGAGGATGTGGAACAAGGAATCCAAGTTCCGGAACGAAATCATTCAACACATCAGTCATGTACTGGTGAACGCTCAAGAGAAGAAGGCTCGGGCTGAAGCCGACGCAAAGTACGAGGAAACGGTCGGCTTCGCAAAACCAGTCTGGCTCCGCTTCATCATATACGCCTATCTTCGCTCGATGGTCATCATCGTCGCGCGAATAGCCGTGATAGTGATCGGCGCCTACTACGTCTACAACGGCCGGTTCAGCGTCGGCACGATTGTCGTCTTCTGGGCCTGGTCAAGCAACGCCTTCGATGGCTTGTGGATCATCGGACATCTTCACCGCCAAATCATCAGGATGTGGACTTCCATCAGGAGGTACTGCGAATTCCTGGCGATGGAAAGCGACGTGAAGGTGGTCTCAAATCCGGTTCTCTTGAATCCGATTCAAGGCCGGATCGAAGTGAGAGACGTGTCGTTCACCTACGACAGCCGTATGCCGATCTCGATGCACGATGACGATGATGAGTTCGAGACAGTTCAAGCCAAGGAGAAGTCAACGAAGCCTGCGCTTCAAGGCATTTCTCTGGTCATTGAACCAGGCGAGACCATCGCTTTCGTCGGCGAGACCGGCTGCGGAAAGACTACTCTGGCCAATCTCTTGGTTCGCTCAAGCGATCCAACGACGGGTCAGATTCTGATCGACGGCCAGGATCTTCGGGTGATCGATCTCGAAAAGTTCCGACAGAAGGTCGGTATCGTAGAACAATACGTGCCGCTCTTCGACCGGAGCATTCGTGACAATATCCTCTATGGTCTCAATGGGAAAGCTAAGGATGTGACCCCAGAGGAGCTGGAGCGGATTTCCAAGATCGCTCAGATCAGTCGGTTCTCGCACAAGCTTGAAAAAGGGTTCGACACCCTGATCGGTGAGCGCGGGATCAAGCTGTCCGGTGGTGAACGCCAGCGCATCGGGATTGCCCGAGCGCTGATCAAAGACCCCGCGATTCTTATCTTCGACGAGGCAACCAGTTCGCTGGATGCCGGAGTCGAAGCCGAGATCCGAGATGCGATCAACCAAGCATCCAAGGGACGGACGACGATCATCATCGCTCATCGCTTCTCGACGATCCGATACGCAAATCGGATCATCGTGATGGACGACGGGCGAATCATAGGCCAGGGCAAACACGACGAGCTGTATCAGTCGTGCCAGTCCTACCAGCGCTTGGTAGATCACCAGGTGGCGGGATTCATTAACTAAATCGGTCGTAAAAGAAAGCAAAGGAGCCTGACCAGCTCCTTTTTGTTTTGCTTAAATTTTATTCGTCTATAATTCAGCGTTTTTGAATACATAGATATATACCCTGAAGTGATTCCAAGCTATTGAACCTATTCGTCGTTCGTTCGGTTTAGGGAGATAACAAAATCAGACTAAAAACTAATCTGGGTAAACAACCAACTAGGCTATATAGAGGCGAGAAGCTAGTAAATATAAGGCGTAGGTGTGGGTAGAATAAGACAATCAATCGCCAAGCCCCCTTTTTATACTGTCATATTTGTCCTATTTACCTCGACCAAGAAGCATCATTTAATCTCTGGCAAAAGACCCCCGAAAACCCTTATAATACCCCTAGTTATGAGGTCCTAGATCGGGGGCATGAACTAAAATTCCAACTTCGTCCGGTAATCTGCTATAATATCTCTAATGAACAACGGCTTAATTAGGGATATGGCAATAGTTATCCTAAGTATCCTCATTGCCATTATACTCGCCGAAACAGGAGCTCTTGAAAGTTTAATTACCTCAACCCAAGAAGTAAGGTTTATCGGCAGTTTTATTGCCGGTATCTTATTCGTATCTGTCTTTACTGCCGCTCCGGCTACTATTGCTCTCGGAGAAATAGCTCAATCAAATTCCGTTATCACCGTTGCTCTTATTGGAGGACTGGGTGCCTTAATAGGAGATCTTCTCATCTTCCGTTTTGTGAAAGATAAATTATCAGAAGATCTGCTGAATCTAATAAAAACATCAAAATCAGAAAGATTAACTTCTATGACCAAGATAAAGGGTTTGAAGTGGGTGGTACCTTTAATCGGAGCTTTAATAATAGCTTCGCCGCTACCAGATGAGATAGGAATAGCAATGCTCGGTTTATCAAAAATGAAAAACTCACTATTCATTCCGCTATCATTTGCTTTAAATTCAGCCGGGATCTTAGTAATCGGGCTTATTTCAAAAGCAGTATAGTTGTGAAATAGCAATCCCAACTTCGTCTTTTAGTCCTCCGAAGCCTTGGTGAAGGAGACCCATATGGTCAGTACTTCAACTTGTTTACTTCAACAAAGTTCAGGACGAGTCGCTCGCTCAGTGAAAACTATTCTTGTACTTGGTGAGAAGACCTTTAATAATAAGATCTGACATAAAAAGAACAGCCTCTAGAAGAGGCTGTATGTTCAATTAAAAAGCTGAAATGCCGGTAAGGTGCTGGCCGATTATAAGCGTATGGATATTGTGAGTGCCTTCGTATGTGACGACTGTCTCTAAATTCGCCATATGGCGTCCGAACGGATAATCATCAGTCAGACCGTTAGCACCCATAAGATCCCGGCTCCTTCTGGCCACATCAAGAGCCATGCGGGCATTGTTATCTTTCAACATTGATATCTGACTGAATTTAACTTTGCCCAGATCTTTTAAGCGTCCGACATGAAGAGCCAGTGTCTGGGCCTTGGCTATCTCTGTTGCCATAGCAGAAAGTTCAGCCTGTACCAGCTGATGTGATGCCAGAGGCTTATTACCAAACTGCTTGCGCTGACGCACATATTCTAAGGCCGTATCAAAACAAGTAGCCGCACTGCCTATACACCCCCAGCCTATTCCATAGCGGGCCTGTGTAAGACATTGCAGAAAAGACGAGTGTCCTATCGCCTGAGGCAGTAAATTAGCCGAAGGAATTCGGCAATCAGACAATGTCAGGCTTGAAGTAATTGAAGCGCGGAGAGACCATTTGTCGTGAATATTTGATGTTGAGAAACCGGGCGTCCCCTTCTCTACAAGAAAACCTTTTACCTGCTGATTGGCAGTGTCTTTCGCCCAGACAATGGCAATATCGGCAATGCTTCCGTTGGTAATCCATGTTTTTTCGCCATTCAATACCCAGCTGTCGCCATCACGCACTGCGCAAGAAAGCATACCGCCCGGATTTGAACCGAACTGAGGTTCGGTAAGTCCGAAACAGCCGATGGCTTTTCCACTCGCTAGAAGCGGTAGCCAGTGCAACTTCTGTTCGTCATTGCCAAATGTATATATCGGCCACATCACTAAAGCGCTCTGAACTGAGGCAAAGCTTCTGAGACCGCTGTCACATGCCTCCAGCTCCTGCATGATAAGCCCGTAGGCGACGTTGCTTATTCCGGCACAGCCGTAACCTTCCAGTGTAGCACCGAAAAATCCTAACTCAGCCATGCTTGGAATCGCATACATCGGGAAGGTTCCCTCGGTAAAGTATTTGCCGATATCTTTTTGAATTTCTCCCCGGACAAACTCCCGGGCCATATTTCTTATACTGAGTTCCTCGTCATTAAGCATTGAATCGATACCGATAAAATCAAGAGCAGACACAGATGGCTTCATGTCTTCTTTGCCCATATCTATCCCCCCTATTGTTTAAATTTAAATTGCTAGTTACAATACTAGCACAAAAACATTTTATTAAAAGCCCCGCGTCAGCGGGGCTTTTAATTGAGGATAACAATCAAGGCCTGCGTGTTTGAGCGATGAAGTACGCAGGTCTTGAATTAAACTTTGAGAAATCTTCTGATGGCGATGGTACTTGAAGCAACACCGAGGAGAATACCGGCTGAAAAAACAAGAATAATATACTGAAAAGCATTCGAACCAAAATACCCCATCAGGCTGGCATTGGGCATTAGCATCTCCATTTTAGGCGAGACGAGATAAACAACTGGATAAAAAATAACCAGAGTTACAACTGCCGCGAACATTCCGTACAATCCTCCCTCAACCAGAAAAGGAGCTTTGATGTGCCAGCTGGAACCGCCGACCAATTTCATTATCTCTATCTCCTGTCTCTGATTGAAAATTGTCAGTCTGATTGTATTAAAAGTAACCAGTACCGCTACCAACGCCAAAGCCATGGTTAAAATAAAGCCCCAATTCTGAAGACCGGTGGAGATACTCTCGACTCTGCTTATAACCTGCTCATTCTCGTAGAAATTTATTTTATCGATAAGGCTTCTGAATTTATTGGCCTCAAGATACGTGACGATAGCAGAGTATTGGGAAGTTTCGGTGGCCTTTATATTCAAAGATGCTTGAAGAGGATTAGAGCCTAGTTCAGCCAAAGATTCTTGTATCAATACGTCTCCGGCGTGATTTGCTTTAAACCCTTCCAGGGCCTGCTCGCGTGAAATATATTCAACGCGAACAACTTCTTCCAGTTCATCAATATCTTCTTTTATTTTCATTATTTCTTCTTCGGTTGCGTCAGGCTTAAAGTATGCCGTAATATCGACTTTTTCCTGCAAAGAAGTGACAACTTTCAGTGAAAGAAAGTTTATTGCTATTAAAGCCGAGAATAAAAGCAAAACTAAAACCATCACTCCGGTCGTGCCCAAACTTAAATAACTGTTTCTCTTAAAATTCGTCCATCCCGTTGACCAAATTCTTTTTAAACTCTCCTTCATCCCGTACGAAGTAGCCCCGCCGAGGTCCTTTGGACTCGCGACTTTGTCGCGAGCGAGACTTCGTACGGGATTCATAAATTTTGCGTTTTGATTTTTAAACTTTGAATTTATAGTATATACTTCCCCTCTTCTACCTGATCTCTGACAATCCGGCCGCTGTCCATCGAAATTACCCTTCGGCCGATAGAATTCACGATTTTATCATTATGGGTAGCCAGGATCACTGTCGTCCCAAGCTCGTTGATCTTTAATAACAATTTTACCACATCATAGCTGTTAACCATATCGAGGTTTCCAGTCGGCTCGTCGGCCAGTATTATCTTCGGCCTGTGAATCAACGCTCTGGCGATAGCCAAGCGCTGTTTTTCTCCGCCTGACATTTGGTGGGGAAAGCTTTTTACTTTTGTGTTTAAACCGACAATACCCAGAACTTTCGGCACATCGGCCTCGATATCCTCCACTGGCGCTCCGCACACTTCCAACGCAAACGCCACGTTTTCAAAGGCGTTTTTATTCGACAGTAACTTGAAATCCTGAAAAATCATCCCTATTTTTCTGCGAAGAAGCGGTATATCCCCGCCCGAAAGGTCAGCCAGATTAACCCCGTCAACTAAAACCTGCCCTTCATCAGGAATAAGCTCTCTGGTTAAAAGTCTCAACAGGGTTGATTTGCCTGCTCCGGAAGGTCCGACAAGAGAAACAAATTCGCCCTCTTTAACATGGAGGTCTATTTTATCCAAAGCCCTAAAACTGTCTTCGTAAGTTGTGGAAACACCTTTGTATTCGATCACAATTAATTTCTATTAACTTCAACTTATTTCTAAAAACTTCTCCAGATTTCCATCCAATACCTTATCCGGCTGGGATGACTTAACTCCCGTCCGATGGTCTTTAACCATCTGGTAAGGATTCAGCACGTACGATCTTATTTGACTCCCCCACTCTATTGAACCTGATCTAAGCTCAGGCTTCATCTCGGACAACTCCTTTATTTTAGCCTCTTCCATCTTTTTTGCCAACCTTGAATATAAGATTTGGACAGCTTTTTCCTTATTTTGAGCCTGCGATCTTTCAGATTGAACAGCAACCGATATTCCTGTAGGACCATGGGTAACTCTTACCGCCGTTTCTAGCTTATTTACATTCTGGCCTCCCGGGCCGGATGATCTGAATGTATCGAATCTGAGATCGTTAGGATTTATTTTTAGTTCTTTCGATATTATATGCGGTAATATCTCAACCAAAGCAAAAGACGTGTGCCTTAGACTCTTAGCTGAAAACGGCGATATTCTTACAAGACGATGTACGCCCGATTCCCCCTTCAATGTATCATAACAGTTGTCTCCAGTTATTTCGGCTATCGCATTTTTAATGCCGTTCTGCTCTCCGAAAGATTGATGCAAAATTTTAAAATCCCAACCTTGTTTCTGGGAATAACGCTGGTACATCTTTAAAAGCATTGATGCCCAATCCTGGGCATCAACTCCTCCCGCCCCGGAGTAAACATACAGGAGAGCTTTATTTTTAGCGTAATCAAACACTTTTCAATTATACTCCAAATTTCCAAAATTTCAAATTGGGATTTACATCCTCAATCAAATATGTTTTAATCCAAGCAATCAGAGAACCTTTACAAAACATAAAGACTTATGCCGGAAAACGTCCCGAAACCGCCTCCTTCAAGTTTTCGCACGATGCTTTTACTTTTACTGCTTTTACTTCTTACGTATTCAATTTATACCTCAAGCATACACTCATACTTGAATATCTCCTACGGCCAGCTGACCGAAGAGATCGCAAAAGACAACCTAGAGTCCATCAACATATCCGATTATGGACAAATAACCGGACGACTCAAGACTAACGCAACCGGTACTAACCTAAACTTTGAGTCCTATATCGTACCCGGGTTGATTGAAAAATTAAATGAAGCCCTCGAAGAAAAAAATGTAAAGCCCAACTATATAAAACAGGGCTCAGGCTTTGGTCAAGTAATTCTGGCGTGGGCTCCGATCCTGTTAATCGTCGGCTTCTTCTGGTTTTTTATTCGCCAGATGAATTCAGGAGGCAACAAGGCCCTTTCATTCGGAAAATCAAAAGCAAAATTAGTTCGAGATAAAGAGAAGAAAACATTTGAAGACGTTGCCGGAATCGATGAGGCTAAAGAAGAACTCATGGAGATAGTGGAATTTCTTAAAGAACCCCAGAAATTCCAAAGGTTGGGCGGCAAAATACCTGAAGGTGTTTTGTTATTAGGCCCTCCGGGAACCGGCAAAACTTTGCTGGCTCAAGCCGTAGCTGGCGAAGCTAACGTTCCTTTCTTCTCAATCAGCGGTTCTGAGTTTGTTGAGATGTTCGTTGGTGTCGGAGCGGCAAGAGTCAGAGATCTTTTTGAGCAGGGAGAGAAAAATGCCCCCTGCATAATTTTTATCGATGAAATAGACGCAGTAGGTAGGCACCGTGGCGCCGGTTTGGGTGGAGGCCATGATGAGAGAGAGCAGACTCTAAACCAACTTCTTGTTGAAATGGACGGTTTCGATGGCAATAGAGGCGTTATTATTATAGCCGCAACGAACAGGCCCGATGTATTGGATTCAGCTCTGCTTAGACCAGGAAGGTTTGATAGACGGGTAGTGGTAAATAGGCCTGACTTAAAGGGAAGGCTTGGTATATTGCAAGTTCATGTGAAGAAAGTACCACTGGATAGTGACGTTGACCTTAGTGTAATCGCCAGAGGGACTTCGGGATTTGTCGGTGCCGACCTCGCCAATCTTATAAACGAGGCGGCCCTAAACGCTGCCCGCTTTAATCAGAAAGCTGTCCGCATGCTCGACTTCGAATTTGCAAAAGACAAAGTTTTAATGGGCACGGAACGCCGTTCAATGGCAGTAAGTAATGAAGAAAAAAGAATTACCTCTATTCATGAGGCGGGACACGCTCTGCTATCTGTTAAATTGCCAAATGCCGAACCCCTTCATAAAGTTACAGTGATGCCCCGCGGTATGGCTATGGGATTAACCCTACAGTTACCAATAGACGATAAGCATAATTATTCCGAACCATATCTTAAAGATCAGCTTGCGATTCTCTACGGCGGACGTATAGCTGAAGAACTGCTCAATAAAGGCGTTAAGACAACCGGCGCTAGTAACGACTTCGAGCGGGCAACGGAACTTGCTCGCAGAATGATATGCGAGTGGGGCATGGGCAGTAGTGATCTTGGTCCGCTGACCTTCGGTAAACCCGAAGAACATACATTTTTGGGCCGAGATATAGGCCGAAAGCAAGATTACAGCGAAGAAACCGCTCAAAGAGTAGATATTGAAGTAAAGAGGCTGACGAACAATGAATATAACCGCGCCAAAGACCTTCTCACGGAGAATAAAGTCCTTCTCGAAAAAATATCCAACGAACTTTTTGAGAGAGAAACTCTGACCGGAGAAGAAGTTAAGAAACTGCTAGAGATTCCCACATCAAGTTAAAGAGCCCTGCGGCTCTTTTTAATTGAAGTAAACGATTTTTTTTGATAAATTACAACTATTGCCACCTTAGCTCAGTTGGTAGAGCAGACCCTTCGTAAGGGTAAGGTCCCCAGTTCAAATCTGGGAGGTGGCTCCAGAATTTAAAAAAGCCTAGTCCCCTAAATTGCCATAATCTCTCCTGCGCGTTATCAGATAAAACTGTCCGAATTGAGGTAAGACAACGAAGGCATAGACACTCCTATGCCGAGGAGGAGAAACGAAAAGTTGGACAGTTTTATCAATAACCCTTCGGGATGCTGTTATTTTTGTTTTATACTTCAGGATTACTCTTCGGAGTAGAATAACTACGCCTTCATCATAATTCTTTGTCTAAAACAAAACTCCCTAGCATCGCGCTAGGGAGTTATGACAAATTAGGGGACTTTTAAGGCTTTTTATTTACAAGTTCAACTATTTCTTCCCCGGAAACTGCTTCCTTCTCAAGAAGTAACTTCGCAATCACATGCAATTTATCTACATTGTCAGTCAAAATTTTCTCAGCCTTAGCGTAAGATTCTTTTAGAAGTTTGATTATTTCATTTTGAGCCTGCTCCTGGAATATTAAATTGCCCATTCCGGAAGAACTCCGGCTGGCACTTATTGAGATCGGACCAAGTTCACTACTCATCCCGTAATCACAGACCATCGCCGTAGCAATCGCCGTTGCCCTTTCGATATCATTTGAAGCGCCTGCTGTTTCAGTCTGGCAGGCTATTTTTTCAGCCGCTCTCCCGCCGAATAACATTACCATCTGATCACAAAGAAAATCCTTCGATACATTATAACGGTCTTTCCCGGGAGTTAAGGCCGTAATACCAAGGGCTCTGTCTCTGGGAATAATCGTTACTTTATCTAAAAGGTCGACATTCTTCAGCAGAACAGCTAACAAGGCGTGGCCTGATTCATGATAGGCAACAATTTTTTTGTCTTCCGCATCAATCACCAGAGATTTTCTTTCCTTGCCTAAAACTATCCTCTCTTTTGCCGCAAGGATGTCTTCCTGGCTTATGTCCTTCTTGCCCTTTTTACCGGCATTGATCGCCCCTTCGTTAAGTATATTAGCCAGATCAGCTCCCGTAAAACCAGGTGTTAATTTTGCTATATACTTTAAATCTACATCCTCCGCCATAGTTTTGTTTTTAGCATGAACTTTTAGAATTGCCTCCCTCCCCTTTACGTCGGGCCGATCAATATAGATAGTCCTATCAAAACGTCCCGGTCTTAAAATGGCTTCATCAATTTTATCTATTCTATTGGTAGCGGCCAAGACCATAACATTGCCCTTACTGGAGAAACCGTCCATCTCAACAAGAAATTGATTTATTGTCTGGTCATATTCACGATCACCGCCCGAATCTCCTTCTCCGCGCTTGCCAAGACTATCAAACTCATCGATAAATAATATACAAGGGGCCTTGCTCTTGGCTCGAGCAAATAACTCTCTGATCTTGCTGGCACCAATACCGACATATTTTTCAACGAAAGAAGATGCGGCAACTTCAATCATAGTTACGCCCGCTTCTCCGGCAATGGCTTTGGCGCATAATGTTTTGCCGACACCAGGAGGTCCGACCAGCATCACTCCGCTCGGAAGTTTTGCTCCAACGGCGGTATATCTGTCTTTGTTTCTCAAGAAATCAACTATCTGATTGAGATCTTCTATCGCCTCATCTATTCCAGCTACATCATCAAAAGTTACCTTGGGAGTTGATTCTGATATTTCCGGCCCCTTCCCCTCATCACCAGCTCCAGTAGCAATTAATCTTAATTTTTCCCACGGCCACATCCCCGTCGATGAACGGTATGCATAAATTGAGGCAATAATAACAGCGGTCATAACCGATAATCCGATAAAATAAAATTTACCCAAAATAACTAAAACGTAGGCAAATAATATTAATACCGCGATGGTCACTTTCCTCATCCGGTATCTCCTTTTCAAAGTGCGATGAGTAGATTAAAGCACTTTTATATTAATAAGAAAAGCCTCTGGAGCGGGATACCAGAATCGAACTGGCGCCTTAACCTTGGGAAGGTCACGTACTACCACTATACGAATCCCGCATGCTTCCAATTTTAGAAGTTAGGTTAATTAGAAATTAGAAATTTATTATTTAATGTCCCAACAAGTAATACCCCCACTTAACATAGTTCGGCATCTGGGCCAGCTGTTTTTTAAAATCAACCAAATCAGAGGCAACAGTATCAGCCTCATCAGGATACACAAATACTACGGTCTCACCCGAAGCCCTGTAATTTAATTTCAACCGGGCCTCTTTTTCCAGAAACAAGGGATTTTTGACGTACTCAATAAACTTCTCCAAAACTCCATTTTCTTTTTCCAAGTCCTGGATTTTTTTCTCAATATCGGCTACCTCCTTATTGACTATATCGCTGTGTAGTTTAATCTTAATGGAAGACAGGCTGAGCCAGCCGACACCGACAATAATAATAATAAGTAGCCATTTTGATTTAAGTATCATATGTTATTCGGAAGTAAAAAATTACTAAGGATTTTTACTATCGTAATTGCTATCTTGGTTTCCATCAGTATGGTCGCCTTTTTGCTCCTTCCTCTATTATACTAAATTAGCAATTTAGATTTTAGTAATTAGGTTACTAGGTAAATTCGAAATAAATTGCCAAACTAATTACCTAGACACCTAGCAACCTAAAACCTAATCAGCTATCTCTTGAGCATCTTCAGAAATACCTCCTGGGATAAATTAACTTTCCCCGTCTCTTCCATCTTCTCCTTGCCCCTTTTTTGTTTTTCAAGTAGCTTCTTTTTTCTTGTCACGTCACCGCCGTATAAATAGCCGGTAACATCTTTTCTGCGGGCTTTTATAGTTTCTCTGGCAATTATTTTCCCACCGATCGCCGCCTGTATCGCCACCTGAAACCACTGAGGCGGAATAATCTCCTTTAGCTTTACAACCATTTCTCGGCCTACGCCGTAAGCACTTTCTCTCGGAATAATCCTTGAGAACGGCTCAATCATGTCACCGGCCAGAAAAATATCCAGTTTCACTAGATCAGCTTGCTCCAGCCCGGCTAAATCATAGCTCATCGATGCATAACCGGATGAAACGCTTTTCAATTTATCGTAAAACTCAGTCACTATTTCGGCCAAAGGCACTCTATATTTTAAAATTACCGTGTCCTTGCCTAAATAATCAGTTGAAATATACATATTTCTAAAGTGAGAGACTAAATCCATAATATTCCCCAGATAGCCGGCCGGACTTATTATCTCCAGATTAACTAACGGTTCGGATATGTTTTCTATTCTTGACGGATCAGGCAATAATGATGCTGACCTTATTTTAATCGTCTCTCCATTTTTCAATTTAACAGAGTATTCGACTGACGGCGTTGATACTATTAAATTTAGCCCGAACTCTCTTTTTAATCTTTCGGATATTATTTCGACGTGAAGCATGCCCAAAAAACCTAATCTAAATCCCCGACCTAACCCCGCAGAAGATTCGGGCTCGTAAGAAAGAGAGGCGTCGGTGAGTTTTAGTTTCCCTAAGGCATCTCTCAGTAAATCATAATCATCCGCGTTTTCTGGAAAAAAACTGGCAAATACCATCGGCTTCGGTTCTTTGTAGCCTTCTAATGGCTTAAATTTAACATCTTCAGCTTCTGTTTCTGAAATTTTTAATTTTTCACTTCTAATTTTTAATTTCGTTATGGTATCTCCCACCCTGATCTGCCCCGGATCTTTCAACCCCGTCGCTACATAGCCTATTTCTCCGGCCGAGAGAGAATCTCCGACTTTTAGAGCCGGCGTAAAGTAACCGACCTCAATCACATCAGCATTGGCTTTTGTCGCAAAAGTTATTATCTTTTCGCTTCTCTTCAGAGAACCACTGAAAACCCTGACATAAGCTATCACTCCCTTATAAGCATCGAATGTTGAGTCAAAAATCAAAGCCTTCAGCGTATCGTCATCTTCAATCTTGGGAGGAGGAACTTCTTTCACCACTCTTTCCAGAACTTTATCTACATTCGTTCCGTTTTTTCCTGAAATTTCTAAAATTTCTTCCTGCTCAACCGCTAGAAGATTAGATAATTCTTCTTTAACCTGCGCCGTTCTGGCGTTGGGAAGATCAATTTTATTTATAACCGGAATTATTTTGAGTCCTTGCTCCTCGGCAAGATACAAATTCGCCAGAGTCTGAGCCTGGATTCCTTTTGATGCGTCCACCAATAAAATCGCCCCCTCAACCGCCGCCAGAGACCGAGAAACTTCATATGAAAAATCAACATGGCCGGGAGTATCAATTAAATTTAAAATGTAAAAATCAAAAGGTAAAATATCCAAATTATTATTTTGCTCTTTGCTCTTTGCTCTTTGCTCTTTGTAAGTCATTCGAACCGGCTGTAGTTTGATCGTAATCCCCCTCTCCCTCTCCAACTCCATTGAGTCCAAATATTGCTCCTGCATTTTTCTTTTTTCCACCGTTCCGGTCAATTCTAAAAACCGATCCGCAAGGGTCGATTTTCCGTGATCAATATGGGCCACTATAACAAAGTTCCTAATATTTTTTATACCAGATTGTTCCATTTTTATTATTCAACAAAATATGCGATCGCTTAAAACGTTGAAATATTAAATAGCTTACGTAATCGCATCTCTTCATCAATCGCATCTGCCACTAGAACACTGACATTTGGCTCTACTTCAAAAACTTTTCTTAGAAAAAATATCTCATCAAGACACTCCCACGGATGAATAAACACGCTTTTCTGTAGCTTATAAAATCCCATATTCTCCAACTTTCTACGCAATGCCTCCCGAGCGCTTTTCTTCTTATCCGGAATATCGAAAATAACCACCCGCCATTTACTATCCCACTTCTCCATTGGTTCTATCTTTAGGTTATCCAAATCAAATTTCTTTATCCGGTCAATTCCTTTCCCAATAATTTTAATAGTAATCCCCGATTCATCCTCTTTAACCACCTTAATATATTTTTTCTTCCTTAAATACCATAGATATTTACTAAATTGAGAACGGGCCAGTTTAAGTCTTCTTTTTTCTATATGCTTGCCTATTCCTTTTATTAGAACCTCTGCCCCTCTTGGCGAGGAGCTAAGTGCAACAAATGCCATTCCCGTCAGTCCAATTATTCTAAGAATATCCAGAGCTAAATTTTTAGTTTTATTTCCATTGATTCCCATATAATTTGGTCTTCTCTATAGTTCCACGGTCATTAATGTCCCCTGTTTTATTAAACTATCCTAGCATCCTAGCACACAAATCCTATTCAACAAAATATGCGATCGCATATTTTGTTGAATATAAAGTATAAAGATAACTTTAACAATCTTAGATGTGGCTCTTGGATCGAGCTTTTAACCAGACTAGAGGCCAAGGAGGTAAAGACGTTTTATTTCGTCGGTGGAAAGGACGCGGTCGTAGATACGGACTTCGTCGACCTTCCCATCAAAAGTATTTGAATTGGCACCAAAAACTCCAATACCAAGTAGCATATTAACCGTATTATCGTCGTCCTGAACGCCGCCAGCACTCTGAGTTTTCTGGTACCCAACTTCAACACCATCAATATATATATGAACGCCGGAAGCAGAAGTTGAACCATCCCAAGTAACCACAGCATGCTGCCATTTATTCAAAGTAACCGTATTATCATTAGCAACCACATGTAAATCAGTACCGGAAGAAGGTACAAACAATGTAAGAGCATTGGTGCGATCTGTGCCGTCATCACCCGTAGAGCCGAATCTGAAACCAAGACCATCGATACCAGGGCCATTCCCATCACCTTTCACCAATATCCCACTCCTAGCATTCTCTCCTTCGCTCCTAGGATAGATCCATGCAGAAATAGTGACCGGGCCAAGATTATCAAGTAATGTACCCGACCCGACATCAACATAGTCATTGCTAGCATCAAAATCCAGCGCCGTACCAAGGCGGGGTTTACTCATTACCCAGTCGGTAGCGGGATCCATACTGGTCAACCGGCCGTCACTATTGTTGCCCGACTGGTCAAAAGCTATCGCTCCGCCTTTACCGAAATTAAAATCCCAATAGCCGACAAGGCCGTTGGAGATGGGAACTGTGGCGATTTTCGGCTGAGTCAGGTTATATAAACGTTTTATCTCGTCGGCCGACAGCGCGCGGTTGTAGATGCGGACTTCATCTAGTCGACCAGAGAAATAGTACCAAGAATTGTTAGTAGAAGGCCACTGATTTGTATAAGCCGCCCCCAGAAGATACACATAGCCATTATTTCCATACGGATCCTGACTAATAGTTTGAGAATCTACTTCGACTCCGTCGATATAAAGCCTCTCTACCCCCGAAGTATACATAGCCGTAGCATGGTGCCACTTGTTATCTCTATAATCTGTCCCCGATGTGGTATTTTGATTATAGTCACCATGCCAGAAAAAGCTGGCTCTAATATTGCCACCAGAATCTACATATAAGGCAGGTACATATTCGTTTGGAGCAGATGGTGGAGATGCACTTTCTGTTTGACCTAATATACCGCCAGAAGAAGAAGTCCTGAACCATATACTAAATGTCAAATTGTAATTATTTGTAATACAAGACCCAATACTACATTCAGGGTAGTTAAATGGTTGCGTGGGAATCTGCACATAATCATTACTCCCGTCGAAATCTAGAGCGGTACCGAGGCCGGATTTGCCCACTACCCAGTCCGTTGCCGGATCCATACTCGTCAATCGGCCGTTGTTACCATTCCCCGATAAATCCCAAGCGATATCAGTGCCTTTGCCTGAGTTGAAGTTCCAATAACCGACGAGGCCGTTGGAGAGCGGAACAGTGGCGATTTTCGGCGCGGTCAGATTGTAGAGACGTTTGATTTCTGTCGCCAAGAGCGCGCGGTTGTAGATGCGGACTTCGTCGATGAGACCGTTGAAAAACGTATTGACATTTGCATTAGCTCCAACCTTAAGGGTATTAGCTCCATTTCTAATTTGAGATGGGACAGTTCCACCCAAAGCACCATTATTAAGCACTCCGTCTAAATAAAGGTTGAGGGTGCCTGCCGTTCCATTGAAAACAACCACAACATGATACCAGACGCCAATGCTGACAGCACTAGAGGACGATCTATTGGCATCGCTTGAGCCAGCTGTATTTGTTACTTCCACTTTTAGGATCTTTGTAGAATTAACTATCGTTAGTCTGTATTGCCTGTCTGCACTAATAAATTTAGATATGATGGCTAAGTCTTCAACACCAAAACTGCTTAGTCTAAACCACGCACTGAATGTGGCCGCTGTTGTAGGCTCAACAGTATCACCCATATCAACATAATCATTACTCCCGTCGAAATCTAGAGCGGTGCCGAGGCCGGATTTGCCCACTACCCAGTCGGTGGCGGGATCCATGCTAGTCAACTTGCCGTTATTCCCGTTACCCGATAAATCCCAAGCGATGTCAGTGCCCTTTCCTGAGTTGAAGTTCCAATAACCGACGAGGCCTAAATTATTCATAGGGAGAGAGATGGTGGCGGCGGCATTTACTCCGATAGGAGCAGAAAGCACCAAAAAACAAATTCCAAATAACAAATAAGCTCCAAACTTTAATAATTCAAATCTCAAACTTTTGGAATTTTGATTATTGAAATTTATTTGGGATTTGGAATTTGTCATTTGGAACTTATTTGAAAGCCCAGCTTTCAAATATCAATTCCCCAGCAGATAGAGACGTTTTATTTCCTCGGCCGACAGTGCGCGGTTGTAGATACGCACTTCGTCGATTTGACCGTTAAAGTAACATCCGCTGCACAGAGCCCCTATATAGGGACTGTAACCAGAATCTGAAGTTCTGGAGCCACTTCCAGCTATGTTAGCTAAAGTTTTATTAACGCCATTAACATACCATTTAGCATTTGTCCCAGTTACATTGCCATCCCAAGTAAAAACAACATGATGCCACTTATTTGCAGTGAGCAAATCACCATTAGGAATATAGAGGGGATGTCCACTTGTAGTATCGACATCAAAGTCCAGTGTTGCACCACTACGACGCAATACCCATCCATTATCTACGGGGTAAACAGCCTCGCCTTTTCCAATAATAACCCCGACACCACTTAAATTGCTCGGTTTAATCCAGGCGGATATGGATAAGGGGCTAACATTAACAAGCGTACTTGTGGGTAGTTCCACATAATCATTACTCCCATCAAAATCTAAGGCCGTGCCAAGGCCTGATTTTGAATCTACCCAGTCGGAGGCAGGATCCATACTAGTCAGCTTGCCGTTATTGCCGTTGCCTGATAAATCCCAAGCGATGTCTTTGCCTTTTCCAAAATTAAAATCCCAATACCCGACAAGACCGTTGGAGAGCGGAACTGTGGCGATTTTGGGCTGGGTGAGGTTATACAAACGTTTGATTTCTGTTGCTGAAAGGACGCGGTTGTAGATGCGGACTTCGTCGATGAGGCCATTCCAAAATTGTGTTGGAGCTCCAGATGACATCACTGCTCCTACGGCAACTTTTTCAGCTGTAGCCGTGGGGCCAGTTGATACATTGGAATTGTCCAGAACACCATTCCAATAAATGCGCCACGTCGTTGCATCTCGCGTTCCCACAATATGTGTCCACGTATTTGCGGATAATGTACTAATAGACTGAACACCAAAACTACTAGGATTAACAAATGTCTGAAGACTCACATTCCCGCCAGCAGTAGTTGTTTTCATTTCCCATTGGGTATTTAGTGCATCGTATCCTTTTGAAATGATTTGGTTGGCATTAGCTACAGTAGAAATTCTAACCCAGGCACTCAGTGAAAAATTCGATGTAAGATTGAGCGTTGATGGTGTTCCCATATCCACATAATCATTACTCCCGTCGAAATCTAGTGCCGTGCCGAGACCGGTTTTAGAGTCTACCCAGTCAGTAGCTGGATCCATGCTGGTCAACCGGCCGTTATTCCCGTTGCCTGATAAATCCCAAGCGATGTCTTTTCCTTTTCCTGAATTAAAATCCCAATAACCGACGAGGCCGTTTGAAATCGGAACCGTGGCGATTTTTGGTTGAGTGAGATTGTAGAGACGTTTGATTTCTGTCGCCGAAAGCGCGCGGTTGTAGATACGGAATTCATCCAACGTAGCACCAACCGGACTACTTGGCCTGGTACCGTTAAAATTACTTGACATTAAAGTTAACCCTACCGAAGAAGCCCCAGTTAATAAACTAGCTGAGTTGGTTTGTGTATTGGTCGAGTCTAAAACACCGTTAATATATATCCTTCTCTGACCAGTGCCGAAGATAAGCACAACGTGATACCAGGTTCCCGCTGTCCATGTTGTCCAATTTGAAGTACTATTATAATCACTTCCTCCTGTTTTAACATCAAGAAAAAGCTGACCGCCAGTAAATCGTACAAAAACATATTCAGTTATCGCGACAGGATTTGCGTTAATCCAAAAGATGTATCGGTCTTCTAATGACGCCACGCCGGGTTTAAACCAGAAAGAAATCGTGTTATTTGTCCATAAAGATGCATCTAATGATTCCACGGCAATGTAATCATTACTCCCGTCAAAATCCAGGGCAGTGCCGAGGCCGGATTTTGAATCAACCCAGTCAGTAGCGGGATCCATAGTAGTAAGTTTTCCGTTATTGCCATTCCCCGATAAATCCCAAGCGATGGCAGTACCTTTTCCTGAGTTGAAGTTCCAATAACCGACGAGGCCGAGGTTGTTGACGGGACGAGAGATTGTTGTGGCGGCCTGCACCTCGTTAGAGGTGCTTAAAATAACCAATAAACAAGAAACAAACACCAAACAAATTCCAATATTCAATTTCCAAAACCTAAATAGATGACCCCGGCCGAATCTTTTGGTTATTTTATTTTGTATTTTGGTCATTCCCATGGAGCCTACTTTTGAAATTTATTTATTATAGATGACAGAATATTTTTAAGTTCTTCGGTTTCCTTTTTTATACTTGTAATTTTATCAGTAAATTCTGGATTAGCTACTTCGATTAATTCTAGCCAATGAATCGTCTCTTTTGCCTCCTTACGAGAAATCTTGATCCTATGAATAAAGTCTTTTTTACCTAAAGCGTCATTTGCTTCTCGATAATTTGCCCCTATCGAACCGGCGGAACCAACAATTTGGCCTATCAAACGGTTATTCATGGAATTTTTTGGCAATTCTTTACATAATCTAATAACTTGTTTGGCAAACTCCGTCGTCCTTTTTTCTAAATCAAATTCATGCATATTTTGTACTGTTTTTGGTTATTGTTATTCTTTTTTGGTTATTGTCTCTTGTATCTTGGTTATTGAAATTTTAGAAACGCCAGGTTTCTAAAATTTTGACCATCGTTTCATCAAATTCAGTATAGGTTGTGATCTGGTAAAGATACCCCCGATAGACCCACCAGACTTCGCGGGTTTGGCCCAGGGACTCACTTTCGCTCAGAAAAGCTAAAGCTATAGCCTCTCCAACCTTAATCTGTATCGGCTCGTTGATAACAATATCCGGGACATCCTCCTCAATCCTTTCTTCAGTCAATGTTACATCCTCCTCAAAAGGAGTAATTTTAAGCTGAAACCCGACGCTATCCTTCTGAACTAACAACTGCTGTTCCCCATCAAGCCCATCGCTAAATTCACCTATGTTGTATCCTTCCGGATAATCAAAAGAGAATCCGATTTCTGCGTGGGTATAGGTTTGTTTCTTGCCCGATTGCAAATCAGAAAGCGATGATTTGCTTTCTTCCACTCTGGAAACTAGATCGTTAGACGTATCCTCGTTAGAAAATCCCGATTTAATGTCGTTAAAAACTGTACCGTTATCCAAACCTTTTTTAAAAACAAAAAATCCGGCTATGATAACGACCACAGCCATTGCTATTAATATAATTTTAAATTTTGATTTCTTCCTCATTCAATTAAGCTCTTCATAATTTTACTTTATCAACAAGGCTGCTATTGACTTTATATGCGGTTTTGCTATACTTAATAATGTCAACCACGGGTTCGATCTAACCCTGAAAATCCGAGATAACCTCTCGGTTTTTCTTTTAGATCAATTTTTGATAACATAACGGCACGTGGAGCATTAAGGGGCCACCTCAAGGTGAGGAACCCGTGGTTGACGCTCGGGTAGAGGGGTCCGATTCCCCTTGGCTCCACGCTCAAGAAGCTTCGATTTAGTATCGGGGCTTTTTGATTTTTTGCTTTCTTGCTCCTGGTCATATTACTCTTCTTTTAATAACTGCTGTTCAGGTTCTTTATACTCCTCTCTTACCGCCTCAATAGCCTCCTTGCAGGGCTTGCACCATAAATGTTTCTCGCCTTTTGCCATAACTTCTGGCCTTAATTTATCCGGAAACCTTGCCATTGTACTGATGAAATTTTTGCTTAAATGATGTGTTTCCCTATCAAAAATCTGGCTCAAGTCAGGAAATCCATCATCGGTTTCAAAGCTATAAACATATTTTGGCGGTTTTTCAAATTTTGGCATAATTATTTTAATTTAATATTTATTTCAAAATCCTTTTTCAATTCCGTCTCAAGTACATACAAATCCCCGATTTTATTTAAAGACGGAATAGGATCGGCTAGCCTAAAGTCGTCTGAGCTTTTAACCGTAAATTTAAACTTCTTCCAATCCATGCCCGGCTGTTTTTGAAAGTAAAAACTGTAACTACTTCCGTCAAAGGGCACGGAATACTCAAACTCAATCCTCTTAGTCTCCCCGGGTTCAGTTATCATCCAGAAGCCGACACCTTGTTTACCTGCCTCTTCAAATTTATCGACACCGAAGGTTTTGTCAATCCCGTTCGAAGTAGCCTCGCCGAGGTCCGAAGGACTCGTGCCTTCGGCACGAGCGAGACTTCGAACGGGATCAAAGTAAAAAGTGGATTCAAGACTTCTGATGTCCTGATCATTTAAAAAGTCCAGCTGGCCATAATTAACTAGGGGTTTGAAATTCGGTAAATCATTTCCTGACATTTCCAGAAGCCTTGCTTCTGGAGGAAGGAGGATGCGGACGTAGGCCGGGTTTTGGCGGTTATAAAATCCATGTTCTTCATCTCCGCCGTTATGCTTTCGAGTAATTGTAACCCTGTGCTTAATAACTGGCCGTGAGTCGTTGGTCGTAAGTTGTGAGTTTATCTCAATATAATTATCCGTCACTATATCAGTTTTGGAACCTTTAATATTTGAGAAGTTCACGGTCAGATAATCATCGCCGCCCGGCACATTTTTTACTTCACCACCCAGACCGTTACTAACGGCAAATTTTTCCAAATCTTTGTCGTTAAAATAAAACATCATATCTTTTTCCTCTAATCCGGCCATCAAACCGCTAAAAATCTTCATCCAATCATCAGAACCGGCTGAGTATAACTTTTCAAGCAATCTCGGGGCAAAATCAACGACGATTGATTTTGGCTGTGTCCGATTTTCGCCGTATTCAACTTCTTCCTGAATATTCGCCAGAAAATTATCAGCCGTAAGAGTCCGTCCGTATTCCGGCATGGCTATAGGACCAACGACTTTTAAGATTCCGGCAACGATGTCGGGATTGAGAGCGATTACTCCGTCAACTTTATAGCCGGCTTCCTGCGAAAAAAACCACATTGCCTTTCTGGCTGAGGTTGGAAAGTCAATAAACCAAGCTGAGTCTCTCATGCCCCATGTCGGCGTGATATGCTGAAGCTGTTTCGGCGGAATGATATTTTTTTTTAACTGGCCGTCCAGATTATATACATCATCAACAAAAAAATCCGACAATCCCCCGCTTGAAAAAGAAACCACTCCATAAGTGCCCGGAAATCCACCGGTCGGCCTAAGCTCCGAATAATTCTGGAGAAGAACTAAATATTTTTTAGGTTCATCTACGCCTATAATTCCTTCGAGAAAGTCCGTATAGCTTTCGGCATCGGCCAAGATTTTTTCAATCAATGGAATTTTTTCCTTAAAATCAATAAGGCTGGCTCTTTTATCTTCAGGCACAGCAGATTCGTCAATATCGGAAATCAGGGCCTTAGCTTTTTCAAAATTGCGGGTCGAGAGAAAGAGAGCGTCCTTAATCTGCCTGACTATAGTGAGGGGTTTTGTTTTGTGACTGTCGTGAGGATTTAATATGGAGCCCGTTTGGGAAAGCGCGTTTAATGCCTCCGACATGGCCTGTCCGGAGCTGGCTAGAAGTTTTCCGGCTTCAACCATATTTTTGGCCGAACTTATTTTACTGACACCAGGCAAATCACCAAATATTCCGGCAATTCCGGCACCCATTAAATTAAGACTCTTGCCGGCTTCGGCAAAATCATCATAAGACTTCTGAAAACTAGCCGCCGCTTCGACAAAGTTAAAATCCTTTAGATTTTGCTGGGCTTGCTCAAGGTTCTGAATGGCCATTGAGCTGTCACTGACCAGCTCATTTTTTAATGTCAGGCCATAGCTAAAAAGACCGCCTGCCGCCAATGTTAAAAAAAGTAGCTTGAAAAATCTTTTTTTCTTCGGCGGAGCGAAGTTAAAAGACTTTTTAGAACTTACGATGGGCACCATCGCATCTGCGATGGTGCCCATCGTAACAGCAGATCCAGACGGCGGGTTTTGATAAAAATCGACTATCTTTTCCTCGACGATAAAACCGGCAATTGAGGCTTTGGGTTTAACAGGTAGAGATTTGAATGAAGACAAATTGGCAACACTTGAGACAACTGGCGCATGTATGTGAGAAATTATCTTCTTATAAAAATCGTCACTAACTTTTGAATTTTGATCATCGGCTTCTGAAATTCCAGATTCTAGATTCGATATTCCAGATTCCATTGCCTTTGGCAATATTGCCCCCGCTTTTGCCAACTCCACTACTGGGTCTTGCTCTGTATTCAAAAGCGCCTCAAGTTCTTCCTGATAGCTCATCGGCTCAGCCACCAAGTTACCGATTATATCGCTAACCGAAAAGCTATCGGCTTTTTGGTCGGTCTTTTTGTTATCACCCGCTGAGTACCCCCTTGGTGGAATTATATCAATAACTCTTCTTCTAAGTTTAATCATATTCTAAATAACCCCATAATTTACCCTCCTTTTATTATATCTTTTTATTGTAGTGCTATCCACTTTACTTTGGTAAAGTTTATTTTTATAACTCTGGCGTAGGCTCATCTGAAGGCTGGGGAGTTAATTCAGGCGTCGGATTAGGAGTCGTGGTCAGAGATGGCGAAGCCAAAGGATCCCTTACTATCAACAGCGAAGGAGGCGGCGATGGAGCCGGAGATCCTGAGACAGCAGGCGAAGGAGACGGGCTTGTCGACGGAGTCGGAGATGATGAAACTAAAGGATCCGGTGTCGACGACGGTGAAGGAGACGGGCTTACTGATGGATCGGCCTGCGGTGAGCTTGTCGAATCCGGTGTTGCCGAAGGAGACGGTAGGGACGTCGCCTGCTGAGGAACTCCGGTTGCATCTAATAACGCTTTCAACTGATCTCGGGTAACGCAGACATCTTCAAGACATAACTCTTTAGCCGTAAGCTTGTCGCTGATAAGGTTAGCCACTCTTATAATCCCCCGCTCAAATACTATTTCAAACATACTGGCGAATTTGGTAATAATTGCGCCGAATAAATCACTCACCGACATTCCTTCATATATAGCTTCGACACTGGTTGAAGCACTCTGCATAATCTCAGCATCGGCAAGATCGGGTATCCAGTAACCGGGACTGACAAAAGTCATTACCATACCGTAAGAACCGGAAGAAATTAATCCTTCTGACGAATCAATAGCAATACCAACAACTATACCTGCCCTTGTTGCCTTCATAGCTACACCCGGAATACTTGAAGCCGTTAATCTATCTCCAACTTTAACTGAACCGTTCTCAAGAGATACTTTTACCTTAACCCTACCTGACAATGCGACTGGCTGCTGTAGCTCTCCATCTTTAAAGTTTCTTCCTATGGTATTGAAATCGCTCGATTGACTGGCAAGCGAAACAACTCCAACCAGATAACTATCATACGCTTGTTGAGTTTTGGTTATCTTTGCTATCCTGTCGCCTTTTTTAGTAAAGGTAAACTTAGATTCATCAAAAACCACAAGGTCTCCCGGCTCGAGATAATCACTCGTTGGGTATATCTCCATATAGTCTCCGGCTGTTGGATCGCAATCAACTAGCTCCTGACCGGTTGTCTGGCCGGCAGTTGGATGACAAACGGCATTAGTCGAAACTGTTCCTAGCAAACTAACAAATATTTTTGAGGCACTTGCGATGTTGGCGGAAATACTGCCGACGACATACAAGTCAGAAGAGATTAATAAGTCAGAAGCATTAGTAATCCAATTAGATTCGGGAAGGGAGACTGTTGAGGTGCCGAATCTTGAGTAAGAGACGGTGGCCACAGTAGAACCGAGGCCGACGTTAATCGCGTTTGTGAATGTGGCATAGGATATGGAAGCAGTGCCGGATACTTCAAGTTCTACCGACGGAGAAGCAGTGAATATTCCCACTCCTTGACTGACAAGACCGCCAGAACCATTTGATTGAGCATAGACGCTAATAAACGGTTCGCCATTAAGCTGGGCGATATATCGATGAACTCTGTCGATTGGTGAGGATGCACTTACGATTGCATCTACCCAAACAACGGTTCCTGGGTTATCGTCAAAGGTTAATTGACCAAGCCTTAAGCTATCGATTGAGGTTTGGCCAGTAGCCCAATCATGATTTATGGCTCCACCTTGAACTCTAAATCCTCCGGCAAAAGATGATGTGGCATTGATACCTCTGGTTTCGACTGAAGTGGAAGCTAGGAAGGTACCGATGACGGCTAGTTTATAGAATGGAGAAGAAGAACCTATCCCCACTCTTTGATTCCCTCCATCGACAAAGAATGTATTTGAGATACTGGCTGTTATTCCTGATGCGGACGCTATCTCAAAATACGCTTCAGGCGTAGTATCACCTAATCCGAATCTTCCCAGTGAGGTGGAGGAGAAGATGGCAAACATGGAGTTATTAGATCGGTCATAGAATTCTACGTCATTGGAGAAGGAGGCTCCGGATTGGAATTCCCAGAAACCGGATACTGATTCATTCTCAGAGAGAGAAGCCGGGCCGCCTGATCCCCAGTCTAGTCTGACAAAGGCGGTAGAAGCTGAGTCAGTGAAAGTTACCGTAAAGTGGGAGGCGTCATAGGAGATGGAGCCATATCTTAGAGCGGGGGTAGCGCCTGAGTTGAAGATCT
>Ga0155220_114_pt1 | contig 59461 bp, 70 predicted proteins | sample RifCSPhighO2_02_FD_106188 | JGI IMG/M metagenome (GOLD analysis project Ga0155220, IMG submission 106188) | Candidatus Yanofskybacteria bacterium RIFCSPHIGHO2_02_FULL_41_29
GCTTACGAACATGAGATAAAACAAAAACAACGCCGAAAAGCGTGTTTGAAGAGAAAAAGTGGTCGTTCTAATTGATGGGTTCGGGTGCCGCCTCTGCACTTTATCATTATATCATAAATGAAATATCTTGTCAACAATTATGTCGATGCTTTTACGGAGGTAATTAAAAAAACACCCAAAAAAAGTGTTGTTGAAAATTTTATAAAACTACTTAAGAAAACTGGTGATATTAAACGTTTAAATAAAATAGTCGAAGCGATTGACAAAAAACTGGTAAATAAAAATGGCGGGAAATGGGTTGTTGTAGAAACGGCCAGAGAGTCAGCTTCGGCTGATAAAATCAGAAATAAATTTTCAAATAAAGATCACGTTGAGTTTAAAGTAAATCCTGAATTAGTTGCCGGAACAAGAGTTACAATAAACGGAGAAGAGGAGTTAAATAATACGCTAAGTAGTAAACTAAATAAAATGTTTAAATGAGTTTTGAAATTATTGAAAAACTGAAGAAGGAGATTTCACAGTATAAGGATGATACTGCTTTCGAGCATGTTGGGGTTGTAACCGAAGTTGGCGACGGAATTGCAAAGATTTCCGGATTATCAAAGGCATTGAGCCAAGAAATTTTGAATATAGAATCATCGGGTGAAATGGTTGCGTCAATTGCTTTTAACCTTGAGGAAAGTTTCATCGGAGCGATTATATTGGGTGATGCTCAAAAAGTGAGAGTTGGCGACAGAGTTCACCAGACCGGTAAAGTTGTTTCAATTAAGGTTGGTGAAGAACTTTTGGGGAGAGTTGTCGATCCTCTTGGGAATCAGCTGGATAACAAGGGAGTGGTTTTTATTGATAAATCAAAAGGCAAAGATTATCCCCTTGAACGTTCAGCTCCTTCGGTGGTTACCAGAGAATCGGTCAACACGCCTCTTCATACCGGTATTAAAGCCATTGATGCTATGATTCCTATCGGCCGAGGTCAGAGAGAACTTATTATCGGTGATAGACAGACCGGAAAAACAGCTATAGTCATGGATACGATTCTCAATCAGTTACAAGATACAAGAAATAAGAGACAGGTTTTCTGTGTCTATGTTGCTGTTGGCCAGAAAAATTCTAAAGTCGCAAAAATAGTTAAAACTCTTGAGGAGAAAGGCGCACTTGAATATACGGTCATAGTTTCTGCGCCGGCATCTTCTCCGGCTTCAGTTCAGTATTTAGCTCCTTTTGCCGGATGTGCGATAGGGGAGTATTTCATGGATAAGGGGCAAGATGCATTGGTTATCTATGACGACTTATCAAAACACGCCGATGCTTATCGTCAGCTCTCGCTGCTATTAAGAAGACCGCCGGGGCGAGAGGCTTACCCGGGAGATATTTTTTATCTTCATGCTCGTTTACTCGAAAGAGCGGCAAAATTAAACAAAGAACTTGGCGGGGGATCGCTGACGGCTTTGCCGATTATTGAAACTCAATTAGGCGACGTCTCGGCTTATATTCCGACCAATGTTATTTCTATCACTGACGGTCAGATATATTTGGAATCGGACCTTTTCTACAAAGGTCTTCGTCCTGCAGTAAATGCCGGATTATCCGTCTCCCGTGTTGGTTCTTCGGCCCAGACTAAAGCTATGAAAAAAGTTGCCGGCAAGTTGAGATTAGAGCTTGCTCAATTCAGAGAACTTCAGGCTTTCGTTCAGTTCGCTTCTGACTTGGATGAAAATACTAAAAAACAGATTGCCCGCGGTCAGAGACTGACGGAAATTCTGAAACAGGTGGATGGCGAGCCGATTTCATTTGAAAAACAGGTCATTGCGATTTATATGGCAACGAATGGTTATCTGGATGCAGTGGAAGTTAAGAATATAAGAGATTTTGAAAAAAAAATGCTTGATAATCTGGAAAAACTGCACGGAGATATTTTGAAAAAAATAAGAGAGACAGGAGTGATGGATGAGGAGACGGAGGGGAAGTTAAAGAGTTCTTTGGAAGAAGTTAGGGGGGTGTAGCGATAATTTATATTTTATTCATCGCCTTCGCTTTTTTAACAAATTCAGCAATATTTATTCATTTTGCAGACACAAAATTGGGGCCCCATCGAAGACTCCGCCCAATTCTTTGTCTTCTGTAAAATTTCATAAATATCTTGAATTTGTAATAAAAAAGCTCAAATGGATTCATAAAATATAAATTATCACTACACAAGAGTTGGACGTTAAAATAAAAAAGCCCTTCTCTATTGAGTTGGGCTGGGTGGTGGGCTGGACTTCTAACGGGACAAGTAATCGAAGTAAACATGGAATCTCTACAAAAAACAAAATCAAGAATAAGGGCCGTTAAGAATATCGGACAAATCACGAAGGCGATGGAAGTTGTAGCGGCGACAAAGATGAGAAAAAGCCAGGAAGTGGCTTTGCGCTCACGTCCCTACGCTTTTAAGGCGCTTGAGCTACTTTCGGTTTTGGCTAAGCATGCAGAAATCAAGACTGATCTGATGACAAAAAGGGATATTAAAAAAACGCTTTTAGTAATTGTTACTTCGGACAGAGGATTAGCTGGTTCCTTTAACTCACAGGTCCTAAGGGTAGCGGACTCTTTTCTAAAATCTTATGACGTTACAAGTTACAAGTTACAAGTTGTTCCTGTCGGTAAAAAAGCTATTTCCTATGTTGGTAAAAAGAAGCTTGATTCAGTTGAGAGTTTTTATGGATTTGGTGATTTTATAGAGCCATCAGAAACATTTCATTTGTCCGATAAAATAATTTCCTGGTTTTTGTCCGGTCAGTGGGGTAGGGTAATGACTATCTCTACCCACTTCCGTTCGACGCTTAAGCAGGAAGTTCTTCTGAGACAAGTATTGCCGGTTGATCTGGAAAAAATCCAGAAAACAATTTCTGAAATTATCCCCGAGCACGGAAAATTTTCTGGGATACACGATACAAGATACACGATACAAGACGCATCCACAGATTACCTCTTCGAGCCTACCCCAAAAGAACTAGTCGAGAGTCTAATCGACCATTTGGTCAGAATGCAGATTTATCATCTGGTCTTAGAGGCAAATGCTTCTGAACATTCAGCGCGTATGGTTGCCATGAAGACAGCATCTGATAATGCCAAAGAACTTTCAGAAAAACTTAATTTAGAGTATAATAAGGCGCGTCAGGCTGGAATCACGAAAGAGTTGATAGAGATAACGTCTGCAGTGAATACACTGCAGTAAATTCAGATTTATTATTTACCAGTTACCATTTTGCCAATAATTTACCATTTAACCATTGCGTCATTTTCTAAAATGAATCAATGGGACAATGACAATTCAATGGAAATTGGTAAATGTAAAATTATTTAACATTTATGAACAAGGGTCACATTGTCCAAATAACTGGTCCGGTGGTGGATGTGGAATTCTCAGAGCAGAATATGCCGGCTCTTTTGAATGCGCTTAAAATCAACACTACGATGGGCACCATCGTATTAGAGGTGGCTAAGCATTTGGAGCCGGGCCGGGTCAGGGCTATTTCTCTAGCCTCAACTGACGGATTGTACCGCGGACAGGAAGTAACAGATACCGGAGCTCCAATTAGCGTACCAGTTGGACCGCAGGTTTTGGGAAAATTATTTAATGTTTTGGGTGAAAGATTAGATACTAAAGAAACTGATAAATTTGATAAGTACTGGCCAATTCACCGATCTGCGCCAAAACTCGATGAGCAGTCAACTAAGACAGAAATTTTTGCAACGGGAATTAAAGTTATTGATTTGCTCGCCCCATTTATTAAAGGCGGTAAGATTGGATTATTTGGTGGCGCCGGAGTCGGTAAAACTGTTTTGCTGATGGAGCTTATTCATAATGTTGCCGAAGTTTCCGGCGGTGTTTCTGTTTTTGCTGGAGTGGGAGAAAGAACTAGAGAGGGAAATGATTTGTATCATGAGATGAAAGAATCAGGTGTTATTGATAAGACCGCTCTTGTATTCGGTCAGATGAATGAGGTCCCGGGTTCAAGGTTGCGTGTTGCTTTAACCGGATTAACTATGGCTGAATATTTCCGTGATGAGGAGCACAAGGATACTCTGCTTTTTATAGATAATATTTTCCGATTCTCTCAGGCCGGTTCTGAGGTTTCAACTTTGCTTGGCCGTGTACCATCAGCCGTTGGTTATCAGCCGACATTGGCTAGTGAAATGGGTAATCTGCAGGAAAGAATAACTTCAACTCAAGACGGTTCAATTACTTCTGTTCAGGCGATTTATGTTCCGGCCGACGATATTACCGATCCGGCTCCAGCGGCAACCTTTGCTCACCTTGATTCTACAATCGTATTATCACGTGCGTTGACTGAAATAGGTATTTATCCGGCCGTTGATCCTTTATCTTCAACCTCAAGCGCTTTGGATCCTAAAATAGTAGGCGAGGAGCACTACCAGGTTGCCAGACAAGTTCAACAGATACTCCAGCGCTACAAAGAATTACAGGACATTATTGCGATATTGGGATTGGAGGAACTTTCGGATGAAGATAAGTTGTTGGTAAACCGAGCAAGAAGAATACAAAAGTTCTTATCCCAGCCATTCTCGGTAGCGGCTCAATTTACTGGGAGAGAAGGGAAATTTGTTTCTCGCGAACAAACTGTCAAAGATTTTAAAGCGATCATTGATGGTAAGTACGATGACAAACCAGAGGAGTTTTTCTACCTAAAGGGAAGTCTAGAGTAATTTACCATTTTCCAGTTACCATTTTGCCAATAATTTACCATTTAACCATTGCGTCATTTTCTGAAATGAATCAATGGGATAATGACAATTTAATGGAAATTGGTAAATGTTAAATGATAATTATGCTATTACACGTTATCTCACTAAAAGGTATTCAATTTGATGGCGAGATAGTATCGCTTAATTTAAAGACGACCTCGGGAGAAATTACTGTTTTGAGTAAGCACAGGCCTTTAGTTACGGAAATAATCTCTGGCCGCGCAGTTATTACAAAGGAAAATGGCGAGAAAGAAGAGTTTAAAATTACTTCGGGTTTTCTTGAGGTGGGGGCTAATAATCAGGCAACAATGCTTGTTAACTAAGACGTTTCATAGTATAATATTTACCGGTACTTTATATTATGGATATGGAGGCGAATGGCAAAGAAGACAAAAACAAAAAGGGCATACGTCTATAAAGAAAAGTCACCTCTGGAGCATTATAGGGCGGGTGCTTTTATTGTTCGTTGTCTCGATAGCCGTTTTTGGAGAGTTGCAAAACACTTTATTAAAAGTTTGGGGATTAAGCATCCTGATCCGGCTTTTCCAGCCGGTGGAGCTAAGGTTTTTGCCTCACCCTTTGATGAATACGAAACTGAGCATTATCTCGGCCAGATAGCGAAATCTATAAAACTTCATCACACAAAAAAAGTAATGCTATTTTCCCACCACGATTGTGGCGCTTATGGGGGATTTGCCAAATTTAAGAATGATCCAGAGAAGGAATTAGATTTCCATCGTGCTGAGCATATAATAGCAGAAGAGGTAATTAAGGATAAATTTCCTAACCTGGAAGTTGAAACTTACTTTATAGATGAGAAGGGTATTATCAGAACGAACTGATAATAACTGCCGAGCTTAGCTCGGTATTTTTTATTATTTAATAATGTAAATCTATATATGAAGCTGCGCAGATTTATAAGAGATTTTAAGCTAAGCACTGATAAAATAAACTTATCTGATCAGGGGGTAATTAACCAGATAAAAAATGTTTTTCGTCTTAAAGTAGGCGATCTTATTATTTTAGCAGATGGTAACTTTAACGAAGTGAAAGCCAGGATTATTAATTTTGGTAAAAATGGTATGGAAATTGAAGTTACAGAAAGGTATCAAAATCAAAATGAACCATTAAATCATATAATTTTATATTGTGCAGTGCTAAAAAAAGAAAACTTTGAGCTAGTTGTTCAAAAATCGACTGAGGTCGGAGTTAAAGAAATTGTGCCTATTATTACTGAAAGAACGGTTAAGCTCAATCTTCGCAAAGACCGTCTCGAAAAGATAGTAAAAGAGGCTTCTGAACAGTCAGGCCGGGGTATTGTTCCCATTCTGGGCGACCCGGTCAGCTTTGATAAGGCGGTAGTTGGTTCTAAGAATAATGACCTAAACCTGATTTTCGACTTATCTGGTGTAAGTTTTGGGAATATGGAACGTCTTGGTAATGAGGGTCATATTGGTGCTTGGATTGGTCCCGAAGGAGGATGGACTGATCAGGAAATCGAGTTGGCTCGAGGGTCAAATTTTAAAATAATAAACTTAGGAAAACTTACCTTAAGGGCGGAAACAGCGGCGATCGTGGCAACATATATTGTTGTCCACAATTATCATTGTCGCTAGGCAGGTTCTTAAAGTATAATGTATAGACATATGTATCCCGAACGAAGTAGTGAAAACTTCAGACGGGATATTAATTAAGTTCTTGTGGGGATATGAATGGCAAACGTTTGGCTCTTATACCCTGCAACGGCTACTTCGTACGGGATGTATAGATATCGATTAGTAAAAATATCGGTCGCTTCTTTGGCCAGTCTAGGTTTGGCTTTGTCGGTTTTTGCCCAGACTGCAACACCGACCCCAACTGCAACGCCAACACCATCACCGACAAAAACTCCAATTCGTGAGCAAGTGCGTAATATACAAGAAATAAGAAAAGTGGGGATGGAGGACATCAAAGAAATGAGACATTTAACCAAGGAAGAAATGGGGAATATGAGGCGTGAATTTCAGGACAAGATAAGAGATGCCAGAGAGGATCTAAAAAATAGAATAGAAGTAAAAAGAACCGAACTAAAAAACGATTTACGTAGTATAAAAGATGAGCGTAAAAAGAAAACTACTGAAAAAATTGACAAAAGTCTAGATGCTATGAACGAAAGAATGACCAACCATTTTATCGATGTTCTTGATAAGTTGGAGGATGTTTTAGTCAGAATTGATGAAAGAACAGACAGGGCTGCATCAAAGAGTATTGATGTTTCTTCTGTTCGAACTGCTATTGAAAAAGCCGATAAGGCTATTGATGATGCTCGAGCGGCAGTAGTTGCTCAAGCCGCAAAAATATACACCATAGACGTGACCACAGAGACAGGCCTCAAGGAGGCTGTTAGAAAAGCAAGACGAGCGTTGCATGATGATCTTGCAGCTGTTCGTGAAAAAGTAAAAGCCACTCGCGATGCTGTCCATAATGCGGCTCGTGCTTATGCTAAAGCTCACGGCAGAGATTTGCTCACTCCGACTCCAAGTCCAACCGCAACCGTTAGTCCCACTGTTAGTCCCTAAAGATAAGTTAGGTTTTTAGATGTTAGGTTTCTAGATTTCCGTCTAGTAATCTAAATCTCTAGAACTTAATATCTAATGACAATGGATCAAGTACCTCCCCAGATGCAAAATCCTAATGTTCTTGAGAATATGCCTGTTCAATCACCGATGGATCATATTACCAAGAAAAAGGGCCATTGGATTTTAGTGGCGGTTGCTATTGCGGCTGTTGCAACTTTTTTTGTTATTCAATTTTATATTGATCAGATGGTTGTAGAAATGGTAGTGCGGCAGCCGGTATTGAATCAAGAGGCCAGGGAAGATGCTCTTATCAGTAATGAGGTACAGGATGTAGATTTAGGAGATTTGAATGCCGAATTTGAGGACATAGATAAAGATTTAAACAGCCTTTAACACTCTGAGTTCTAAAGACACCGAGTTCTACTCGGTGTCTTTTTGCAAGCACTGTACAGTTCATATAAACTATGATATAATAATAGCATGTTGAAACAGCTCACATCTCTGGGTTTATCCGATAATGAGGCCAAAGTTTATATGGCCATGCTTGAGCTTGGCTCAGCGACAGTGCTTGAGATTTCTGCTAAAGCCGGAGTAAACAGGCCTACGACATATGTTCAGATAGAATCTCTTAAAAAAATGGGGCTTGTCAGCTCGCAGGTAAAGGGCAAAAAACAGCTTTTTATTGCCGAATCTCCTGACCAGCTTGAGTTCGTTATTGAGCGTGAGATAAAAACAATTGAGGACAAAAAGGCCGAATTGGCTAGAATGATGCCCGAATTATCGGGGCTATTTAATGTTTCAGGTGATAAACCTCAGGTCAGGTTTTTTGAAGGGAAGGAGGGCCTAATAAAAATGCAAGACGAGATGCTCAGATCCAAGAGTAAAGAGATTGTCAGTTTTTCATCAGCTGACGGAATACTTAAACATTTTCCGACTCACCCTAAGGATTACTCTCCTCGACGTGTTCAGAAAGGTATCAGATCGCGACTGATATATACCAATAGCGGGGGGCCAATTTTGAAAGAACATGACGAGAAAATGCTTCGTGAGGCAAAATTTGTTTCGCCTGAGGAATTTCCGTTTAAGTCGGATATAGTAATTTATGATAACAATGTGGCTATCAGCGCTCTTGAAGGTAAAACAGTCGGGATTATAATTTCACATAGAGAATTGGCCGATTCTTTTCGAGCCTTATTCGAATTGGTTTGGAACTCTCTGGGTGGTAATTAAAAGACCCCACTTTCAAGGGGTCCCTTCACGCAAGACAGAAGATTTAAGTCGGATTGTTTTTCTCTTCTAGTCTCAGTTTTTATTAAAAAACTTCTTAATTCTTTACCACCCGCCGCCGCTACGCATACTTTCCTCCTTCATTTGTTTTTTGCAGGAGGAAGCCTTTCTTTCTAACCGCCTAGCTATGCTTTGGCTAGCGGTTAATCGTGCAATAGTTATATTTATCATGCTTCTCCTGCTATCCCTGGGCGGGATCGCCGCAGGGGGCAGTCTTTCGACTGCTGCCAGCATTATATTATATTACACTAAATCTGTCAAGTGCTGATGGTAATGTGTACACACATATGGCGGTTTCCGAGTAAGCTCGGAATATGGCAATATGTATGGCAAAAACAATTAAGGAAGAGCGGCTAAGATGGGTACTCCCTATCATAGACGGAACAATTAAACTGGTTAATGTGGCAAAGGTCTGCCCCTACGGTAAACGTAGTCTTGAGCGCTGGGCAGCAGTCTACAAGATATCGGGGGAAGTTGGGCTTGAACCATTATCCACCGAACCCAAGCGATATCGTATTGAAACTGAAATCCGGATTAAAGAGCGGGTTATCGAGATAAGAAAGGATACTAAGAAATGTGCCTTAAAGATACACTGGCAGCTAGAAAAAGAAGGTATTAATCTGCACGAGAGAACGGTCGGAAAAATATTGAAGAAAGAGAACCTGGTAAGAAAATATCGTGTTAAAAAGATAAAGTACAAATATATCAGGGCAGAGCGTAAGGCCGGTGAGCTAATTGAGATTGATGTTAAGTTTGTGCCCGGAAAGATAGCTGGTAAGCGATATTTTCAGTATACAGCTATTGATACCGCTTCCAGGTGGAGGCACATGGAAGTATATGGGGAACAGAGCGGATGGAGTTCCCGATTATTCTTGAAAGAGGTAATGATTCGATTTCCACACAAAATCCAAGCTGTTAAAACCGATAATGGAGCTATCTTCACTAATCGATATACGGGCACTTACAAAAGATTAGATCTAATGCCTAAAGGAATACATTCTTTTGATCAGTTCTGTAATGAAAACAATCTTGTCCACTATCTGATTGATCCGGGGAAGCCTGCCCAGAATGGGACAGTAGAAAGAAGCCATCGAGAAGACCAAGAGAAGTTCTATGAGCAGAATATCTTTAAAGATTTTAAAGACTTGAAACGAAAGCTAAAAAGATGGAATATGTATTACAATGACCTTGAACACTGTGGTTTAAAAGGCAAAAGCCCAAATGAATTTCTAAGAGAAATCAATTAATTAAAACCGCCATATGTGTGTACCTAAAACATTAAAACCGCCATATGTGTGTACCTAAAACATGATGACAGAAAAAATAATCTTAACTTTTCGTAAATTTTTCAGATTGAAAAAAAATGTGTATTTTTAGTCATTTTTTGATGACACTAGAACTGTCAAAAAGCCCTGTATTTAAGCCGTTAGTTGGTAATTTCAGGTCTCAAATCTGTCAAGGGGTATTGACAAATTAATTCATTTGTGTATAATACAGCGGAAAGTGAAGTTTGGGCAGGGATTGATTCAGGTATCGGGTTTAAGCCGTCTAGATAATTATCGCGGCTCCCATCCAATCAATCTTGGCCCTGACTTAAGAAGAGGCGTAAACCCTGGGTGGGGGGCCTCTTTCCAGACCGATATGGGTAGACGGTTAAAGTAAATTATAAAATCGACAAATCCTCGGTATTGGGCCTATGATAACGATTTTATAAGGAGGGAACTGTACCCATGTCGGCCTAGAAAGGGGAGTCACACTTCACGACTTAAGCGGACTAATCCTAGGTTAGCCCGCTGAAGCTGTGGAGTGTGATAGTCCGGTTTGAAATACCGCATACGGGACCCTCGCCTTTAGCAAGCGAGCGTTGTGCGGAACCCAAGACATAAGTCTATACGGCCTTTCGACGCCCAGCGGGTAGGCGGGGCGGGCTAGGAGTATAGCAGTCGGGTGAACCAAAATGGACCATAAACCTGAAGTCTTGTCTCTGCTTCGCGCCTTTCAAGGGCGAGAAGCAGAGAGCTAAACAAGACTAGGTCCAGGGCGAGTCACACTTCCTCGAGATTGCTTGCTCTGAGCGAACAGAGTGAGTCGAAGAGTTCTTTTTCAAAAAACGTACCTTGAATTTACTAATTATTTTGTGTGAGGGCACATTTTGATTAGTTGTTCTAGGGAATTTCAAAATTGAGGAGGTGACATATGGCAAATCGAGAATTCCGCCTTCGGGTGGAAGGTTGGCGCTACTCGCGTCACGCCATGATTCAGGCTAACACCCTGTTCATGGAGGTGGCACGTATGGCGTGCAGCCATTGTCCGACCTGTTCCAACAGGATACGGACACTCGAATCCCGACTTCAGGGTAACGGTACTTCGTGGAGATTCGTCAATCTCAACGGAGGCGTGTATCTTGCGGTCGAGCCCAAGCAGATGCCAGCGACGGTAGGCGACTACCTTAGCGGTCTGATTGGTCTCCAGATTAGCGAAAGCTAATTTAAAATCGCCGAAAGGCGAGGGACGGGGCCGAACGACGGCCTGGCAACAGAAGAGTGGTAAGACCTTCCAACTTACTGCTCATCCTGCCGATTGCGGCTCTTGTCCCGCTAAGACAAGTTACTCATCCTGAGTGTAAAAACTCACTGAGCCCAGCTCAGTGATCTGTCCCGACTTTACGTCGGGACTCCCACCAAAGTCTTGCATGCGAATAGCGTACTACAAATACGCCCATACGAATGGAAGTTTTTGGTGGGAGGAATTTGTCCCGTAAAATCCCTCGAGGGTAGCAGGGTGGGTATCCAGCACCTTGCCCGTCAGAATATCGGCGGTTAGGAGTCAGGTTGACTTATACACGGTAATGCTGCAAGTGCTTACCCGGAGATAAGCTACCTGGCTTCTACTGGAGGTTCTTTTCTGAAATAATTTCTGATTTTTCAAAGAGCATATGCGTCGATCCGATCAGGGAGGTGAGATATGTATGGAGAATTTCCGGACGAGTTTCCTTCTGAGTACCCCGAAGGTTCTGAGTGGTCTGATGATGAACCACTCGAGGATGAACTAGAAGATGAACCGGGGCAAGTAAATCAACCGTTAGATTATTTGGAGGTGTATATGAGCGAGCAGAATGTGGCAGTAGCGGTAGCAGCGGTCAAGCCCTTCGTGTGTCATGGTGAGCCCCGCCCAGGGAAACCGTGCACGGCGAAGTTGGCGCAGTCCGAGGCTTGGGTGCCGGCTCTGGCGACTGTTCGTAAAGTTGTCGGGCGTTGGCCCTCGGTCAAGGACCTGGCCGATCACATCCACTGTGGTCGTTGTGCGGCCCTTGGTCGCAAAGCCGGTCTCCGGTTCTATCGCTACCAGCAGACGGTAGTGGAGATGGAGAACCGCCGGGTCGAGCGTCAGCAGACCGCCCGCCAAGCCTTCAAGCGCTACTTCTAAAGTAGCCCACCCGCCCCTAAATGGGACGAGGTGATCCAGCCGAGTCGAAGACTCGGCTTCCCACCGGAGATTTTAAAAAATTATGATATATCATAATTTTGCGAGAAGTTTCCGGTGGGAGTCGGTAGTTTAAACGAATAAAACACTCGGTATACGAGAAATGTAGGGAGACGTAGGCAGCCTTCTCGATTCCCAGTTTTCTCATGAAGAGTAAACCACTCTTTTCATGGGTCGCTCCCGCGATCGATGCGCGAGAGAAAGTGAACGTCTCGGTGGCTATTCAGAAATTCTACCGCAGGGTTGAATCAATGAATGCTGACGAGGTGAAACATGCTTTTAAGGACGAGATCGTCGCGATCAAAGAGGCGATGTCTGAAAAGGGCGTGCGGATCCTTGAGCCGCGATGGTTCACCAACCTTTTCCAGTAAAGGTTGGATCCATACTGTCAGCTTCGGGCTGGCGGGGCTTCCAGGGCCTGGCAACAGAATCTGAGTGTCCCGACCTTGTTACGTCGGGACTCCCACCAAAGTTTTTATAACATTCCAATATTCTCAAGAATATGAGAATGTCGGCGATGAAGATTTTGGTGGGAGAAGGCGGTGACTAGATCCTCCAGGACGCGTCATGGAACCCTGAAGCAGGATATTCTGTAGCTGCCTCTCCCAGTTCTTTTCATAAGGCAATCCGTTGGGCCTTTGATCAGCGGAAAGGTGCTGTCCTTTTTCAAAACAGAGAAGTTAGGTATGTTATGGGACAGAAGATGAGTCCGTTGGTCGCGCTTCAGAAGTACTTCGGCTACAAGCCGGGTCAGACGTTGAAGGAGTTCAACGAGGAAATCAAGGCGTTGAGCGCCGACGAGAAGAAGGAGCTGGCCGAGCTTGCCGCCAAGGAACTCGGTGTGGAGCTTCAGTAGGTCGGGAATGCCTGATCCTTGCCAGGCATCAGAGCCTTATGTGTTGGGCTTCAATACGAACACTCCTAGTCTTGGAGGTCAAAGACAATTTGGTGCCATTTTTGCTATAATGGAGGAATCATGAAGAAAAAAGTAAAACCGGTGTATTTGCGAATCCGTCTGCCGAAGATCGAAAAGACCGGCGGAGCGCATCAGCCTGCCAAAGGCGGAAAGTACCGCCGCGGCAAAGAGAAGCAAAAAGCCCGGCAGGAAATCAAGGCCGAGTTTGGTTAAGGCCACAAGCCCCGTGGAACGAGATTGCTTAAGCAATCCCATGTTCTTTATGGGGTTTTGTTTTTGGTAATAAAAAATATTAAGATACAATATATCTTATGGCTAATGCTATAGAATATCCAACTAAAGAAGTAAGAAAGGCGGAAATTCCTGTTCATCGGAGACGGCTTTCGCCTAATTTCTTGCCCAGTAAAAATTCTCTGGAAACGGCTCAAAAGTTAAATGTTAATCTCGAGGCGGTTATTGTTAATGAAAATGGCAATATTTTAGGAAGAGTCAGTGAGGTAAGTTTTAACGATTTTATTGAAAGAATGAGAAAAACTAGACTAAGCGGATTTTCAGCGCTTACGGGCGAAATCGTAAAACTTTACCAGCAAAAATCCCCGGAGATTGTATGGGATTCCCAACCGTCAGGGCAGATAATGATTCAGACTAGAACGGTGGTAAAGATGTATAGTCGTAACTTGACAGCTTCGACGTCGGTGGAAAATGAAAAAGAGAAAGTAGGAGAAGTAAGCGAAAAAGTAGAAGCAAAAAGTATTAAAGAAACTTTTGATAAAATGCTGGAAAATACCATGGCTGAAGATGCTGTCTTAACGGAAAACGCCAGATTCAACGAAGAAGAGATTGAGAGTCGGGAGGGTATTAAATATGAGACTGTTACTAGTAAGTCTCTTAGCGCAGGCAGAGAGTTTGCCTTAAAACTCGGAAGAGCCCATCGAGATCTTTCAATGTGGGAAGATTCTGCTTTTGTTGCTGAGTACCTCGAACAGTTTAAAAACCTGCCTGCTTATTATGAATACAGAGTAGCCATACGAGATGTTCTAAAGCGAATTAAAAGGGGAGAAATTCAGGCGCCTGAAAAGATACTTTCAATAGCTTCTGGCCCCCTTCAGGAATTTCAGGCTCATGCCGAACTTATTCCGCTCTATGAACAATCAGGTCTTCCTTTGCCGAAAATTTACTCTCTTGATTTGAGCCTTGAAATGTTAAAACAGGGAAGAAGCAAACAAGATCAGAAAAAGGCTGAAACAGGCGAGGATATTGCCCATCATGAAGTTGTGGGGAAAATGGAAGACCTTCCCATCGCCGACTCGTCTTTTGATATGGTCGAATTTTCAACTTTGCACGGATTTAATTTTGATAAAGAAGAAGATATCCGACAACTGATTAAAATTCTGGAATCAATTAATAAGATTTTAAAAAATGGTGGAGTTTTGAGAATAACTCACTATCGCAGAATACCTGATAAATTTTTTGAGATTTTGAAATCTGCCGGCTGGGAACTTATTACCGCTCCTCACTCCAAATTGTCGCTGAGCCACTTAAGCGGCACAGCTCAAAAATACGACAAAGATGCCGAAGAGGTTATTCTAAGAAAACTCAAAAATAACAAAGAATATATTCTGGCCCGAAAAAGTTCACTTCCGTCAGAAACCATATCAGATGCTCAGATCAAGAGCGTTGTTACTGAAGAGGAGGGTATAAAATCATTTCAGGCAGAGTTAGAACACGGCGCCGATATTGCCGAAATCAAGGAGAGAGCTCTAAATTTAGTACTGGAGGAGGTTTACAGTAAAATGAGCAATTATCTTAACAAGAATATTGGTGAATTAGAATCTCAACTTGAAGAAAGGAGAGGCAATAGAAGTGACATATTAAGGCGCCTTAACGAAAACAGAAAAAATGCCAGAAAAATATTTGAAGATGTTTTAAAATTAAAAGTTGCTGAAAGCGCATTCAGGGAGAGCGAAAAAATTATTTCCGGTATGGAGGTTTTGCACGATTTATCGGCAAAAAATGTTATTTATTTCAGAGATTCTGGAGATATAAAATATATTGAACAGCAAAAAAGGTTTCTTGAGGGCCAGATAGAAAAAATAGCTGAAAGATTGTTAAATAAAGTTAAGAAGGATAATGTTCAGATTAGCGATAATGATTTAACTCAAGAAGCAAAAAGATTAGTTGCCGGAGCTCCTAACAGTTCAGCTCTTTACGGCTTACTACCCCTTTCTGAGCTATTGGAGGAGGCAAGGCATTTAAGAATGTCGGTGGCTGATCACATTAATATAAATAGCGAAGGAAAACCAGAATATTATAGTAAACCGACCAGCTTATAAAATTATTTTAACCCTCCAGGTAACAGATCAAATAACATCTTAAATATTTTCTTTTGAAACTCGGTGATAAGAGGATTCTCAATCAAAAATGCATTTTCCGAATCGAAGTCGATAAATGCAACCTTGTTGCCATATATTATTTGAGTAATATCATAATCAAATAAACCGTATTTTTCCGGGACTGTTTTAACTGCCCTGTTTAGATTCGGTCTTTTTTGAGAAGAGAGAGCTTCACTAGTGATAACTAAACGTTCAAGTTGTTTTTGATCACGAATTTTTTGGTAATCTCTCGGCTGATATTTTGTATCGCTAGTAGTAGCCTTTCTTGAGCTATATCTATAAAACACATCGCCCCTTTTTAAACTATGATTTATGTCATTCATTATAAAAGTTATGCCCTTGCCGCCTTCTAAGAATTTTACTATGGGTTTATTTTTATTTCTCTTAAAACTTGAATTTAATTCCGGCAGTATCTGCTCCAATTGATTGGTAAGGTCACTAATCATATTCTTAAGCTTCTCCGGTGACTCCGCCCCATAATGTTTAAGTTTTCCCTTAGGGGAAATTGTCACTAAACCCCTCTTCTCTAAGCCTGGAAGGACCTGATATATAGCTGGGCGATGCAGTCCGGACGCTTTTGCTATACCCGAGATGGTCATTGGACCATTTTCTATAAGGGCAATATAGATAGCGGCCTCTTTAGTGTTAAGACCAATTTTCTTTAATAATTCTTTAATTTCCATAAAAGTGTATTAAATTATTACAACACTATAAGTATAGCAAAACTCAACAATAAAGTCAATATTCATCAGTTCATCTGTAAATACAATACACTTTTTGTAACTATTTAAGACAGAGTTTTAAATTCAGTATAAAATATAAGCGGAACCTTGCAACTGTTAACGTAGCCGAGCAGGAAAGATTTAAGGAAGGGTTGGCCAGAGGCAACCTTGAATTAAATTGAGTACATAAGACTTGGTGAATAACCCACCTTGGAGGTGGCATGACCGAACCCAGAGAGTCTTACGTCCAGGTCGGCAGCTGGTTGAATCGACGCCGGCTGATCGAAGCGGACGATAAGGTCTTCCTGGAGATCGCGCTCTCTCATGACCACTGTCCGACGTGTGCCGAACGGATGCGGTTTGTGACTAGGCAACTGGCCAACCGCAACGTCCAGTATTCCTGGACGTATCCGAACGGACGCTCGTTCGTACAGTTGGCTCATCCTGGAGCCGGTCTTCCCGTCAGGCAGTATCTCAGCGATCTGCTTGGCATATCTATCCAGTAAGGATAGATAAGGAAGCCGTGCAGAATCCCTGTCTGACTGCACGAAAAAATAAAGGGGAATGCTGGGGAATATGAGACTGAATACCCGGCGGGCAAGTAAGACTTTCCGGAGCCCTGCTGCTGACCGCAGTAAAATCCGATCTTTCCCGCCAAGTCTGACTTGGCTCCTCTGCGGCCGATCCTTTCAAGATCGGCCTCCTACCAAAGTTTCTTTAAGGATATTTTGGCGGGATAAAAATCACTTTTAATTTTTTGATACGAATAGTAGAATAAAATCATGGGAAGACTTTCTAAAGAAGAATTAGGCAAAATACAGACCGAGCGTACCTTAAGTGACGCTGAGCTGCTTAAAGGTGGAGCTAAATATACTACTGATTCCGAAGGTTCAGAACCACGACTTGAAATAACAGATCAACAATACGAAAAAATTCTCCAGGAAATGGAAGAAATTTTGGGAAAAGATTTTCTAACAAGAGGAAGGATCGACGATGGAACAGTGGAGATAAAAATAGAGAAAGCAGGTCCAGATGAAGCTGTGGGAAGAATTGAATATGAATTTGAAATTGAAAGCGAATCTAGATATGTCATCGAGCCGGGCAACGTAGAGAATTATGACTGGAAAAATCATGTTGTTGATACATATGATCAATCTGGACGAGCCAGAGTTCGAATAAAAAATGACAAGCCAAGATTATCTCTAAAAGTACCACTTTTTACTAAAGATACGGCAACATCAAAAACCTGTCTGCGTTTGGAATTTAAACCTATCGATGAACAACAGGAACATGATCTCATGAGGATAAGAGAGCTTATCTTAAAAGAAGCCGGGGCCCAGATTTCTGAAAAATGGGGAGCTCCGATTATGACCAAAGACGGAAGTAAGGTTTACATCAATAGAGACAGTAATAATAACTGGTGGATTGAGGTAGATGAAGGAGTAGATTTTGAACCGCCAGAGGGTGTAAAGGTATTAAGGATTGAAAAGAGTGCAGTTAAAACAGAGTAATAATCATGCAAATTTTTAATGAGCAAATTGATAAGGCCATCAGTTTTGCGGTCAAAGCCCACAAAGATCAATTCCGCAAAACGGATCCCTCGCTACCATATATTTATCATCCGATTAGCGTCGGATTCATTTTGTTACGAGCCGGTTTTTCTGATGAGGTTGTAATAGCCGGGATTCTCCACGATGTAATAGAAGATTGTGGAGTAAGCTCCGAAGAATTAAAAGTAGCTTTTGGTCATAATGTAACAGAGTTAGTAAAAGCGGTTTCGGAAAATAAACAAGATTCATGGGAAAAAAGAAAGCAGGATTATTTAGACAGAGTAATTAAGTCGCCTTCTGAAGTTAAGGCTATGGCAGTGGCAGATAAACTCCATAACGTCTACTCTCTTATTAACGCTATCAAAATAGGCGGTAACATTGATGGGGTATTTAGAAAAGACAAAAACACATCGATTAATTATTACGTAAATTTTTCAAAATTTCTCAGCGAAAGTTGGTCTCATCCACTCGTGGAAGAACTAAAAGTAGCTGTATTAAAATTAAAGGCCGGAGATTTATAGAAAGTTAAAAAGCGGCAATTTTGCCGCTAATTAATTTTGTGATTTTTACTTTTCTTAGTCATCAGCCGTCTGAGATGTATTAAGGCCGGTTGATTCAGGCTCGCAAGAAAAAAATCTTCTTTCGCGTCTTCTTCGCCAAGATCAAGAGCATTGAATCCGGTGTTCTTAACATCAAGAAGCATGTAAGCACCCATAACAATTCCGAAAGAGCCCTGATCTGATATTACTGTGAAGTAAGGCATTGTTTCGGCTGTTTCTTCATCGGTCAGTTCTTCGTCATCACCTCTAGCCCAATCAACTACGTGCTTTGGTGCTGTAATTTCTTCAATACTTACATTAGTATATCCGCAAACTTCGAGCATAGTTTTAAACGCTTGTGTCGCCTCCATCACGCCCCTCCTTTCAGGAGTTTATTTATAATTTCAAGGACCTTTCTTTCCTTTTCATTCCATCCGCCAGGACCGTTCTGGATAAAATAAAAACGAGGATGTCCCTGCCAGGCCTCAATCATTTTTTCTTGGAGGGCACAGGCTACTTCATAGGTCTCAGACTCCGGACGAGCAGGGTTATTCTTCTTATCAATTTCGTAGATTTCACTAGGAGCTACTTCTAAGCATACAACTCCTCTATAGCGATCGTACTCATGCTCCAGCGTAGTTTTTAGATGTTCCACAAAACGTACTAGCCCACCGGGGAAATACCCAATATTATCGACAGTACCTCTGTCTAAAATGCAGCCTTCCTTGTTCTCATCTATTGCGAATTCGATAGATGTCGCTTCAAATAAATCCTGGATGCTGTATAACTTTTCTTGGAACATAATATTCTGAAATTCATCTTTCCCCGGCTTAACTCCAACTTGATTTATTACTATTGATGCCACTTCCGGCACGCAGTGTAGCTGAGGCATCCCCTCTTTTATAATATTGATTATTTTTGTTTTTCCGGAACAAGGAGGGCCCGTAATGACAATTTTAGGAATCGGAAGTTTTAGCTTCTTTAAGACGAAATCTATGGCTTTTTTGTTTGATCCCTTCAGCAATGTAGCCAGACGGGCGAGGTGATGGCTGGTTAAAGAATCGGTAACATCAACTCCTCTGCCTATCCATTCAGGAAGCTGTAAGTTTGTTGGCACCTCTCCCATGGATTTAAATTCTCTCTCGGCTATTACGATTCCATCAAGGGGCGGTTCGCAGAAATCAATTTCCCAGCCATCTATCGTATGCCTTCGCTTTTCTATCCTGTGTTCGCAAAGATACTTGAATAAAAAATCGGCAGTCTCAATTGTAACTTTATCATCTGACAATTCGTCCTCATTACGGCTGATTCCGCGACCAGATTTAGCTGTCAAAAATGCCTTGATACCATTCTTGGTCCTTACTCTAAAACTCACTCCTCTTGGAGCGCGCTCCACGTAGCCTTGTTCCATGAGCATGGAGGGGTAGTGGTGTGGAAAAACTTCCGATACCGCTGTCACTAAAAATCTCTTTTCTATCTCCTTTTTGGCCATCAGTATCTTCTTTGTTAAAAAACACGATAGCCTATTCTATAACATATTTACTAGATGTCAACATAGACGCTCCAGGCAGTCTTGTTCATTAGCCCGCTTGAATTATTTTTATAGAGGGGGATAATGTTTGATATGGACAGGTTCAGATATGATTCGTCGTACTTAGTTAAAAAAAGCCCCGTAGTTATAGTTAAAACTTTTATAGTTCTTCAAATGACCACGGTAGTGGTTTTCTTTTTATCGGCTGTGTTGCTTGACTACGGAGAAATATTAGCTCATTTGCCATTTTTTGGTTCAGTATCTTTTTATGTCGTTGAAGCTGTGGGTATATTTTTAATTGAAACGGTTCTGGTTTTTTATATCTTCTTTCGCTGGTATAAGGAATATTATAATATCAAATCCGATAAAGTAATTTACAACAAGGGCATTCTTTTTCGCAAAAAAACCGTGATTCCTTTAAAGACCGTCCATTCGGTCAGCTATCGGCAAGGTCCTTTGGGCAGACTTACCAAGTATGGGGCAGTTGATTTGGCAGATAAAAACTCCGATTCAATAATTACTCTTGATCATATTCCAGAACCAAAACAGTATACAGAACTGATTATTCAGCTAAGGGATTTGGCAATCAGCTCAAACGGCTCAGTTAATAGTGATGTTTTGGAAAATATAATTTCGGAAGGGGAGCATGAAAGATTGGAATTTAAAACTTCTTTTCGCTGGGATGCCGGCCAGAATAAGGTTAATAAAAATCTTGAAAGAGCAACCATGAAAACAATTGCCGCCCTGCTTAACTCCAACGGGGGACAGTTGGTGATCGGTATCGATGATTCGGGGAATGTTGTCGGATTACATCAAGATTATAGTTCCTTACCCAAGAAAAATTTTGACGGATTTCAAAACCATTTTACAAATGTTTTTCATTCCATGATTGGCCCCGAATTTAGGCAGTTGGTTGAACTGACCGCCCATAAAATCAAGGGATTGGAATGCTGTCTTGTCCAGGTTACGCCCTCAGCTAAGCCGGCCTATCTAAGGCTGGATAACGGAGAAGAATTTTACATTCGGACTGGGAACGGCACAACCGGCCTTAAACTAAGTGAAACCTCCTCGTATATTGATTCTCACTTCAGGGCAAAGTTGTTATGATATCAATCAGAACTCTTCCCAGTTTCTCTCCAGTCCTCGTCTTCAAAAATATCCTCAAACTAAATAAGGATTTACATCCGCCAGCTGGCGGACAATAATCACAGGTACCCTCGCTTGCCTCTTCGCAGACTCAGCGCTCGACCTCGTGATTATTGAGTAAATCCTTTTTAGTTTTCTGATATTTTCTTGACTGTGGAAGGAGAATAAATCGGGAAGAGTTCTGATTGATCTTTGAGGTGGTGTTATGGTTGAAGAAAAGATTGTCTGCAAAATATAAATATTCTATTTTCTATTTTTAGCTCAAACTCAAACTTGACAGTTAGAAAGAATTGCGATAAATATATACCAGTCATTTGATAATTGATGGGGGACGAAGAAATGAAGGACAGAACATATGCCCTGCTGGTTATCGGTCTCGTTGTTGCTTTCTTTTTAGGAATTAATTTTTTAAGTCTAGGACGGCCGCAGATTAATCAACTTCTAGTTGAGGTAAGAGATACTAACTTTTATCTGCTACCTTACGTAACAGTTGAGATTAATAATTTGGAGAAAAAAGGCTATGGCCAGGGTGGTACTAGTTTTGGCAGATTCATCGTAGGCCCCTTATATGAGGGTGAATATAGCGTGACTGTTAGTCTTGGTGAAGAATCGGGGAAAATGGACAAGCTTGTTTATAGCAAAGTACATTATCTAAAAAAGGATATGACTAATTTAATAATTGTTTTGGATAACGTAATACAGAGATTTGATATACAAATTGCTGAACGGGGAGTTAAAATATATGGATCGGATCATCCCGGAAGAAAAAACATTGTAATTAGTCCTTATAAGGAGAGTGGTCAATAGCCGCTCTTTTTTATTTCTTCGAGAAAAGCAAGCGAGGAGAATATACCTAAAAACGAGCAAGAGATTACTACCTTTTGGGACCATCTAGTCGCTCGCCTCGCGAAGCTCCGGCGAAGCGAGGCCGGATTGCTTGGTTTGTCATAGGGTCTTTCCTTGACAAAATCCGGCGACGATCGAGTGAGCCTTGCCACTGGAGCAAGGCGAATGCGTCCCAGAAGGTAGTAATCTCTTGCAAGTAAGAATCCGATTTTGGATTATAGCCTCCGAGCAAGCGAGATAATATGCTATAATAAAATTAGTATGGCTCCACAGCCCTATCTGGGGTGACAATAATTAATAAAGTATGCTTTGATTGTAAATTCGACTTCGTCTTTTTTGGTTTCCAGTACTCGTAGTTGACCAGATAAGGCTGGATGCTCAATTTTGTAATCAAATCGCTACGCTCTTGAACAAACATGGCAGAGTACAACGAAGAATTTGATGGGATTCGGGTGACGGAAGTTAACCAGCGTGATGATGGCTGGACTTTTCTTGTTGGATTAGGTCATGGAGATGGTTTAGTTGAGTATTTTGTTGATGTGGATCGTGATTATTGGACACGGCTTACCGGACGACGTATAGAGCCTGCCGAGCTCATCAAAACCACCTTCGAATTTCTTTTAGGTCATGAATCTAAAGAACTGATCCGCAAGAAATTTAATCTTTCAGATGTCAGCGGTTACTTCCATAACTACGAAGAGGAAATTAAAAGATTGTTATAATGATAGGGCTTGCTCAAAAACTTTTTAGCTATCTTTTTTTAGTCATACTTGTTGCCGTAATAGCATTTGTAAATTGGCGGTGGCCTTTCTATAATTGGTTTGGCGATACGCCGATCTATCGATTCATTTGGCTCGGTATATTTTTTATTCTTTTTGATTTTACTTTTGAGATTCTGTCTAAAGCATTAAAACAGGTTCGTCTAATGGCCGAAGCAATGAGCTTCGGGAAAGATTTGAAAAAAATATCCGATGGATTCAAGGTTGTTCACAATGTTTCCTTGCCAAGTCACCTTATCGCCGAGTATGTTGTCGTCGGTTCGTCAGGAGTCTGGCTTTTGAGTTTAAGAGATGATTGGGGTAGAATTAAATTTAATGGCGATGATCTTGTTCGTGATGGCCAGGCGCTAAAGGGATTATTTACCGGGTCTCTTGAAAAATCATACGCTTTGGCCAGCTTTATAAAAGAAAAACTCGGAAGAAATTTTATAGTTTCATCGGTTATAATCTTTTTAAGCAATAAGGCTTACCTTGAAGAAGTTCCGTCTAATATCAGAGGCGTCTTTATTTCTTCAAGGGGAAATGCAATTTCTTTAATAGAAAATACAGATATACAATTAATTGACCAGAAAACTATCGAAGATATTGTAAAAATTTTTAAAAAGTAAGATTTAAAATTTAAAAAATAAAATTACAATGAAAAAGATTTATTTGAGTATAATTTTAATTGTTGCAGGTACAGCGGCAGTTTTATTTATAAGCGGCCAAAAACTGCCTCCGATAGATTCATCCGGTTCTAGCTCAAGTCCTACTCCCAGTCAATCGGTATTTCCGTCCGCCGAACTTATAAGGGTTGAGAATGTTGTTTCTGATCAATTAATAGAAAGCCCTCTTTTTATTAAAGGCGAGGCTAGGGGATACTGGTTCTTTGAAGCTTCATTTCCAATTAGAATATATGATGCTGATGGCTTGGAGCTTGGTGTCGTGGTGGCTCAGGCCAAAAGCGAATGGATGACTGAAGACTTCGTTCCGTTTGAAGCAAATCTAGTGTTTAAAAAGCCGGTAACAGCAACGGGAGTTTTAGTTTTACGAAAGGATAACCCATCTGGTTTGCCAGAACATGACGATGAACTGAGAGTTAATGTCAGGTTTGATCTGGACAATTGGCCGGTCTCGACGGAATTAAGCCAGTGCAAGACCACCGGTTGTTCGGGGCAGATATGCTCAGACGAGGACGTGGTGACTACTTGTGAATTCAAACAGGAATATGCTTGTTATCAGAATGCAAAATGTGAGCGTCAATCTGACGGGAAATGCGGCTGGACGCCCAGCGAAGAACTGGTGGCTTGTTTGTACTCAGCCTGGGGCGCTTCGACAGAGTAATAAAAATTTTATAATTGCCGCCCTTGTTGAGGGGCGGCAATTATGGTATTTGTTTTTAATGAAGGACTTTGAAAATAGAAAGGATTTTTACTGTGTCAAGTAGAAAACAACTTTTAAGCCAGTTAAAAAAAGAACTTTTGGAATTAGCTCATCTGGGTACATCGATCGGAGTTTTAGAATGGGATCGACAGGTTAATATGCCCCCGGGCGGAAGTGGGGCTAGGGCCGAAACATTAGCTTATCTAGCCGGCCTTTGGCATAAGAAATTTACTTCTCCGGAATTTTTTAAATTAGTTAATGGTCTGATGGCTGAGGTGGATGCAGGGACATTGAATAGTCAAGAATTGTGCATCGTTAAGGAAACGTGGCGTGATTTAGAGAGAAGACGTAAATTGCCGACCGAATTTATTGAGAAGATTACAAAAGTTACGTCAGAAGCCAATGATGTTTGGGCGGTAGCTAAAAAGGCATCAGATTTTAAAAAATTTCAGCCATATTTGGAGAAGATCATCACCCTTAAGAGAAGACAGGCTTCACTGTTAGGCTTTAAAAAATCTCCTTACGACGCCCTGCTTGATGGATATGAGCCAGGTATGACTTCCGATGAGGTCTCAATCATCTTTAAAGAATTAAGAGATTTCCTAGTTCCATTTATAGGGAAAATTAAAAATTCTAAAACTAGCATTAATCCCGATATTCTAAGGGGTGATTTTTCTATCCGTGAGCAGGAAAAGTTTATAAAATCAGTAGCCAAAAAGATCGGTTATGATTTTAATACCGGCCGTCTTGATATAAGCTCTCACCCGTTCTCTACCAGTTTTCATCCCACAGATGCTAGGATCACGACCAGATATCGGGAAGATGATCTTTTTTATTCCCTGGGCAGTGTTGTTCATGAAGCCGGTCACGCAATGTACGAACAGGGCTTATTGAAAGAACATTTCGGTACACCTTTGGCCGAATCCCGTTCTTTAGGCATTCACGAATCCCAGTCTCGGATTTGGGAAAACTTAGTTGGCAAGAGCCGCAGTTTCTGGAAATATTTTTATCCGCATCTCCAAAAAGAATTTCCAAAGCCGTTTACCGAAGTGTCTTTTGAGAATTTCTACAGGGCTATTAATTGTGTTAAGCCTTCACTGGTAAGAACCGAAGCTGATGAGGTTACGTATAATCTCCATGTGATTTTAAGATTTGAAATAGAGAAAGAACTTATTGAGGGTACTTTAGAAGTAGCTGATCTGCCGAAGATATGGAACTCAAAAATTAAAGAATACTTCGGCTTAAAAGTACCCAATGATCGGCTTGGTGTTCTGCAAGATACTCATTGGTCTGGCGGATCTTTTGGATATTTCCCTACCTACGCCCTAGGTAATCTTTATTCAGTCCAACTTTATGAGTCAGCTAAAAGAAGCATCTCCGGCTTGGAGGAGTATAAAAGTCGCGGAAATTTCAAGCCGTTTAGGGATTGGTTAAGAAAGAACATCCATATTCATGGCAAACTATATTCTGCCGATGAGCTTGTTAAGAAAGCTACCGGAGAACCGCTAACCCCTAAGTATTGGATGGATTATATAAAAAATAAATTTTCTGAAATATATAGTTTATAACAAAAAAGCCTCATGGGCTTTTTATTTTTAGTTTTGCAAGAGCGTTGATCAGATCTTCAGCTACTGTATCTACCATTTCTTGCTCAGTCATATTTGTAGTATCTATAAATTGCAACTGTCTATGAAAGAGATGAAGATAGCTGTAGGAATCCCGGAATATTTTTACAAGATTTGCTATAGAATTGGGATTTGTTGTTTCCCGACCCTGCTTGCTTATAGTGACACGGAACTCTCTAGCCATCGCTTTCTCCGCTTCGCAAACAAATATATAAGCCCTGTCTATTAGGGAAGTAAAAAATGAATTAATAAAAAATGTTTTTAGATTACTCTGATCGGGGGAACTTAATTTCCCTTTTTCAAACCAGTATTGAGCCCAGCAGTAAGCATCAAATATGGCACGGTTAAAAATTATAATGTCATAATTATGGCGCGAACTTTCATCGATTATTTTTGTGAGGCTTTCAAGTCCTGTTCTTATGTTATACAAAGGCGTAGTTCTTGAAATATGCTGTATAACCTCTGCCGCTTCCTGAGGAATTAAAACCCGCAGACCCTTTATCCTAAAGTAGTCGTAGAGAACCTGCGTTGTTAAAGATTTGCCTGAACCGGGGGAGCCGGTAAGTTCGATTATAAACGGCCTTGGAACGAGCGCCAGATTATGGCGCAAATCTGTTTTTAAAAAACTTTTTATTACTTTAACCTGACCAGTTAAGACTTTTTCATCAATTTGGACGGGTTCCATTTACTCGACCTCGTATTTTAAGGTTCTAGTGTTTGATCTATTAAAACAGGAATATTCTTGATAGTAAAAGTATCTTGTGGACAACTAAAAATCACTCGTTTTATCAGAGTGATTATACTGGCGGCTTATCCATCTATGCCAAGATATTTTAAGTTTCTGAATAAATCTTTCTGAAGATCAAAGTATCTGTCCTCTAGATTTTTTGGTTTATCGATCAGGGGTATGACGACTATTTCATCCCAGTTTTTAGCGGAACATGGGAATGGAACTTCGATATTTTTTATTCTCAGGGCATTTATTGTAAGCCCAGTTTTTAAGCAGATGAAATTACGATGGATTCCGTCCATAACATAGGATTTAGAGTTATGGACCTCAATTATCGGCGGGAGGTAACAAGCCATTGAATAATTACCGTCGCCGTTTAAACCGAAAACAAAATAGGCCCCCAACTTGCCAAGCCTGCCCCATTCTCCGAGAATATTTTGAAAAAGATCTCCTACATTTTCCAGTAAATTTTGATAGTTTTCTCTGTATACATATTTTTGGCCGATTTTTAGCTGAGGCGGATTAGCAATAACTTGGCTTATCTCAGCGTTTTTGAAAGGCCACTGGCCATCCAGAGTCTGGATTTTCCTTACCAAATATAGAAGCAGTTCAAACGGTATCGGAACTATGGATTGTACCATCTTGATTTCTCGAAGGGGAATAATTTTCTTCAGGTCGTTAATGCGGGGCAGTTTTAATTCTTTTTCAAAACCTTTTCTATCTAAGCCTAGTCTTTCCAGATACTCATCAGAGTCTATCTGCCATTGGGGCATATATATTTATTCCTCGTCAATTTGTAAAAGTACTTAAGTTAGCTTAGTATAAAAAATATGGTCAGAAAACACAATACGGCTAAACTGATTGTAGGTTTCGACATGGACGGGGTAATTCTGGATAATTCTGATTCCAAGATTAAGATTGCCAGAACGCTAGGTTTTGACATTAAATTGCAGCATACGCCGTCAGAGATAATAAGGACGATCCTGCCTCAGGTTATCTTGGAAAAACTGCAAAGTATGCTCTATGACGATCATAGGATTGCCTTGAGGACTCCGCTTATGCGAGGCATAAGAAAAATACTGGCCGAGTTGGATAAGAGAAAAATACCTATTTTTTTAATTTCCCGTCGAAAAATACCGGACGTGGCCATTAAAATTTTAAAAAAGCATTTATTGTGGCCCCGCTATTTCAGTGAAAAAAATTCTTATTTTGTAATTCACCCCGAGGATAAGAACGCAAGGGCAGCCAAGCTAGGCATTACTCATTATATTGACGATGAGCTTAAGGTCATCAATGCTTTAGTCAGCGTCCCAAATAGATTTCTATTTGATCAATTTAGCATTTTTAAAGAGGCTGAGCATTATATAAAGATAAAATCGTGGTTAGAGTTTAAGAGCCACCTTTTTCGTAATTCATAATTCAATATTCATAATTCATTACCATGATTACATACGACGATTTTAAAAAAATAGACTTAAGGGTAGCAAAGATTTTGAAAGTCGAAAGAGTTGAAGGTTCCGAAAAGCTGGTTAGGCTTCAGATTGATGTCGGCGACCTTGGTCAGCGGCAGTTGATAGCAGGTATTGGGACTGTTTATGCTTCTGAAATACTTGTCGGAAAACAGATAGTGATTGTTGCCAATCTAGAGCCCAAGAAGCTAATGGGGCTTGAGAGTAATGGTATGCTTCTTGCTACTTCCGATGAAATGGGCCCGGTTCTTATTGCGCCGGAGTCGGAAGTCAAAGAGGGAGCAGGTATTAAATAAAAAAAGACCGAGGGGGTACCTCGATCTGTGGCTTTCGGCGGCGGGACCGACACGGTCCCGCCGCCAGCCGTCTTTCGTTGCGTCGCAATAATTTTTTGTTGGAGCTTGTCATCAGCTTGGGTTCCCACACCCGAGCCAACGAACGGCCCTGTCTGGGTGACAGGAGATAGCCTATTTCGTGCTATCAGCTCCGCGATGTCAGGGCACTCCCGACACCCCTTAACCGTCTCTGACTCCGGAGATTCGCGGCCGCGTTCCGACCGTCAGAGAATTATTTAGGCTCTTTGGCCTGTTAAAACCTACTAGATTTAGCTGGCTTTAACAGGCCCCAGAACTACCCCCACTTAACTCATCCTACCATTCTATCATATAATAAATAATTTGTCAAGCGCTCATGACATTTTAATGAAATGACCGAGTTTCAACATAAAATACATGACATTGTAATAAAAATACCGAAGGGTAGTGTTGTGACATACAAAGAAGTGGCTCAACTGGCCGGCAGGCCGAAAGCCTATCGGGCGGTGGGAAATATTTTGAATAAGAATTATAATCCGGTCATACCGTGTCATCGGGTTATAAGGAGTAACGGCGAGATAGGCGGGTACAATAAAGGTTCAGACCTTAAAAGAAAGAAGCTTTTAACTGAGGGGATTATTTGTGGTAAAATTATCTAATGAGTTTAAGACGTCATCAGATCGTTATAATTTTCTTTGCTATCAGTATTTTTCTGATTACTTTTGCATCTAGCTTTATTTTTCAAAGAATTGATCAAAGAAAGCCTCCTGAGCAGGTACCAACTCAAAACCAAGTAATAAAGATATTTTTTTCTAATGCCCTTGAAGACCCAGAAACTTTGTATTGTGAGCAGACCCATTTTGTGTATAGAGAGGTTTTTCGTCTGAGCGACGGTACTAAAAGTGAATTAGGAGAACTTCTATACCTTGCAATAGCCGAATTGTTAAAGGGGCCGGTCGGAGCTGAAAAAGAAGAAGGATTTTTTACTTCAATAAATCCAGATACAAAAGTTAATGGCATTGTATTGGGGGAGGGTGTCGCCAGAATAGATTTTGATGAAAATCTGAATGAGGGAGCGGCTGGTTCATGCAAGGTTCAAGCAATTCGTTCTCAAATAACCGAGACCTTAAAGCAGTTTCCCGAAGTCAAAGAGGTTGTCATATCTGTTAATGGCAGTAGCGAGGGAATATTAGAACCATAAAAACTAGCCCCTAGCTTTTAGGTACTAGGTGATTAGGTTTATCTAAAATCTAAAACCTAAAATCTAAAACCTAAAATTTTTTTTGCCAGAGAAGCGTATTCTACTTGTTGGCGGTAGCACCGGCGGACATGCCTATCCGCTTATTGCCGTGGCTGAATCTTTACGCGAGAAGGCCTCCGGGAAAGGCATCAATTTAAAATTAATGATGCTTGGCGAGGGTGAGTTCTTAAAACGTGCGGCAGAGGAGAATAAAATACCTTTTAGACTTATAACGGCAGGTAAACTAAGACGATACCTAAGTTCGGAAAGTCTGACAGATTTTATAAAAATCCCCATTGGATTTGTACAGTCTTTTTGGCATCTGTTTTTGTTTATGCCGGACGCAGTTTTTTCTAAGGGCGGTTACGATTCAATTGCTCCAGGGATTGTTGCCAAGCTTTTCTTTATTCCGGTCTTTGCTCATGAATCGGATTCAGTACCCGGACTGGCCAATAGGATAATAGGCAGAATAGCGGAAAAGATTTTTTTGTCGTTTAAGACAGCAGAAAAAAAATTTGATATATCCAAAATTATTTTCACTGGCAATCCAACACGCAGGAATATATCTCGAGGTGATAAGAATTATGCCCGAGAATATTTCAACCTTAAAGAGCAAAGGCCGACAATCTTTATTATGGGCGGGAGCCAAGGGGCGAAAGCCATAAATGATGTTTTAGTATCAAGCGTGGTGGTTATGGCCAAAAAATATAATATTATTCACCAATGCGGAGAGAATCAGTTTGAGTCGGTAAAAAAAGATATAGATACGATTTTAAAAGAAGGTACACGCGAGTATTCTGCTCCGGTCGAAGTTTACTATCGTTTGTATCCTTTTCTGGATGAGAAACAGCTGGCCTTAGCTTATGCGATGGCCGATGTTATTATTTCAAGAGCTGGAGCGGGATCTTTGTTTGAAATTGCCCAAGCTGGCAAACCGGCCATAATTATTCCGATTGCACAATCGGCATCCAATCATCAGTATTTTAATGCTTTTGAATTTAGTCTTTCCGGCGGATATCTGATGGAGGAATCAAATTTAAATCGTGAAAGCCTTACTAGGGAAATAGAGAATATGTTAAAGCCCGAGAATTATGCAAAGATCAGCGAAAGGATAAAATCCTTTGCTACTCCAGATGCGGCTGACAAAATTGCAGAGGAATTGCTAAAATAATTTTCAATTATCAATTCTCAATTTTCATTGAATTTTCAATGACTCAATTATCAAAGGTTTTTAAATTGAAGCATTGGAACATTGATTGGAAATTGTAAATTGGTAACTTATGTTGACCGGCCACTCTAAACAAAAAAAATATTTTAAGCATGTAATCGATAACGGTTCTTTAAGCCATGCTTATTTATTTTCAGGACCAGATATGATAGGCAAAAAAACATTTGCTCTTGAGCTGGCCGGATCAATACTCGGGACTGACCTGGATCATAACCCGGATTTTAAATTTATAGCTCCTAAGGTAGGGGAGGGCGAATCAAAAATATACATAGAAGACGTCCGTGATTTTAAAAGATTCATGTCTTTAAAATCTTATGGCGGAGATAAAAGGCTGGTAATATTTGATAATGCCCATTTTTTAACGTCAGAGGCGGCGAATGCCCTGCTAAAGATTTTAGAAGAACCTCCGCTAGGTTCAGTTATAATTTTGATAAGTTCAGTGCCGAATATGATCCCGGCTACGATATTATCTCGGTGTGAAGAGGTGAGGTTTAACGAATTGAGCAGTAGAGAAGTAGAAATTTATCTAGCCGATAAAAAATTAAAAGAAGATGATAAAGAATTTTTAGCCACTCTGGCTAGGGGGAGGATTGGTTTAATTAATAATTTAATAGAAAACGAGGCCATAACCGAAGCTAGAAGAGTGATTGATGACCTAAGAAAGCTTTTTAACGCAGGAATTTACGAAAAAATGGACTATGCTAAAAAGGTTCATGAAAGAGCCCTTCGTCGGGACTCACCACAAGGGTATTATAGCCAGTTTGTGGATTATTGGCTCAACTGGGTTTCAGTTCATCTCAGAAATTCCCCAAAAAATGAAAAAATAGTTAAAAACCTTCTCTCCCTCCATCAAATTGTATCTCAACCTCAATACAATCACCGTCTAGCTCTTGAGAATTTTTTATTGAATCTGTAGGTGCTGTGGAAATAAAAAAGCGGCCGAGACTATCGTGCCGCTCAAACCTGACAGAACTTGTTACTAAGTTACTCGTAAATCTTTGGGAACTTGAAATTCTTTGCTTGAATCCGGCATATCATCAACTACTAATAACTTGCCTCTGATTTGTCGGACGTAATTTTTTACAGCAGTAGATGGAGACTTTCCGTCGCCATAACAGCTACTTAACATAAGATCCTTCTCTGATCTTTTGGTATAGGCGTTCTCAAATGAGCAGGTAAATCTACTGTTTTGATTCGGGTGTCGTCTGATAACTAATCCCCATTTCGCAGACCGTCTTTTTTCAAGGCCAACACAATAGTTAAATTAACCGATAATTTATGTTATTCCACAAATTTGAGTGGGGAGTCCGATAACCCTTCTCATTAATAAAAAGGGTTATCGAGCGACGAGGCTCAAATTTGTTAACTAAATTGAGGCTAATTTAACTATTTGTCCGACCCGCGCTCCGCCGACCGCGTGTCGCCAGAGGCTTCAGCGGTGGCGCAAGGCTTCGGTGAGGCGAGAGAAAGAAAGCAGGTCGAGAAATGGGGAGGGGTGAGCGAGACCTTGTTGATTTTAATTTTTTTAATGCAGTGATATACTAAGGGTACAGATGGCGACAAAAATAATAAACGTTCTCAAGGACGATAATTTTGAAAATGTTTTAAGAATATTTCAGGAAACTCCAGCTAATGAAGTTATTTTTGTTTTGCCGAAAAAACACGAGGCTTTAAGCAACGACGACCATTTTTATATTTTATCTGAAGCGGCAACCGAGCAGGGCAAGAATGTAATGGTATTGGCCTCGAATCCGGATATAAACGATCTGGCCTTGAAATATAATCTGGGCGTATTAACTAGTGCAAAAATCAATTCACAGTCATCATCGCAAAAAAATAAGAAAGATAACAGGGCTAAAAAGACAGTTGTAGATGAGCCGAAAGAAGTCGAGCCGGAAGAGGCCAGCGAACCGGATGATGAAGGGGAAGTATCTGAAGATGATAGCCCCTCAGATATGATGCAAGGCAGAGGCATGACCGATATTATAAAACCGCCGCTTGAAAAGGACAAAAAAACTAATGTGAAAATATCTAAAAAAGCGGAGCGTCCTTTTGAGATTGAAGTTAGGAACGAGGAAGTAAATAAAGAAGAAAGCAGTGATAGTGAAAGAGACAACGACACCATCCGAGGGGCAATTGATGAGATAGAAAGTGTTTGGCAAAAACAATCTAATGCTGACAGACTATCTGTAAACAAGCTCGGCCCGACTTTTTTAGTCAAAAGACCTAAGGTTATTTCATTTTCATTTTTAAATCTGTCTAAAAAAACTTTAACCCTTCTGGGTATATCTGTAGTTGTTCTATTCGTCGTTGTTCTATTTGTAACTACTGGAAGCGCCAAAATTATAATAAAACCCGTTGCTCATTCTCTCGATCTGAGCTTAACCATAAATACTTCCGACAAGTTTTCGTCTGTTAACCTGGAGAATAGAACTATTCCGGGCCAGCTCTTTTCTATAGAAAAAAGAGTTGAACAGACTTTTCCGGCCACAGGGGAAAGAGACATCATTCAAAAAGCGCGCGGCAAAATAGCAATTTATAATGAATATGGTACAGCGCCTCAGGTTTTGATTGCAACCACTAGGTTTGAATCCTCCGGCGGGTTGATATTCAGAACGCTTAAAACCGTCACGGTTCCCGGTACCAAGGTTATTAACGGTGAAATTATCCCGGGATCTATTGAGGTTGAGATTATTGCTGATAAAGCCGGGGAATTTTATAATATCGACGCAGGGAGATTCACTATTCCGGCTTTTAAAGAAAAAGGTGATAACGACCGCTATCAAAAGTACTATGGCATGTCAAAAGAACCGATGAAGGGGGGTATTGTCGGTAAAGCTAAAGTTGTGACGGATCAGGACTATTTGAAAGCCAAGGAAACAGTTCATAATATGGTTGTTTCTGATGCCGAGAATGCACTTAAGTCGCAAGCAGCTGAGCTGAAAATCTTAAGTTCAACAAGCCCGCTTGTTAAAGAAGTAAAATCAACGGCACAAGTGGATGAAGCAGTTAATGATTTTACGATCTCAGAAACCGTGGAGTTGGAGTCTGTAGCTTTTAGAGAAGCAGATCTGTATGATTTAGCCACTCGTTATGTAGAAACGGTCAATAATCTGGATGTATTTTCTGAAAAAATTAACTTGGAATTTAAAGATGTAGAATTTAATAAAGAGAGCAAGATACTTCAGTTTAAGGTTCTAGCTAAGGGGTCTGCTTACAGCCGTGTCAATAAAGACAAAGTAATCGGTGACCTCATGGGTAAGAATGAGAATGATATAAAGGAATACTTTAAGGGGGCTGAAGGTATATCTGTAGCTCGTGTTATTCTTTCGCCCTTTTGGGTTAAGAAGGTGCCAACTAATATAGAGAGGATAAAATTTGAACTCCAGTATGAGTAGGGGTTGACCCTGTAGTGAATTTTTGAGATGTGGCCAAAGGCCGTAATAGCAAAGCTAACTCAAAAATCTACTACGGGGTTGACTTTAAAACCCGATTTTGCTACCATAAGTAGGCTAAAATATATTGCTTATAAAGCTGGGTTTAAGAGGTGGTCCGTGATTTCTAAGCGGCGTAAAACTAGTCTCTCCACCTCTTTCTACAGAGCTTCAGAGAAGCTTAGTTTTTAAAGCGAATTTACCCAGTGATACAATATTCGAATGGTTTTAGCCGTTAAGAGTTAAGATACTGGGTATAAGTATTAGGTAGTTTTATAAACATACAATTGGCCCTTTTATAAAACCTAAGGCAATTGAATGTTGATATACTGGGTTTGACACAAGATCAATTAAAAGAAAAAGTGAACGGCATTGTAACCGAAGCACTTCCGGATACGAATTTTCGTGTTCAGCTTCAGGATGGGCGTGAAGTCCTAGCCTATCTTGCCGGAAAAATGAGGATGAATTATATAAAAGTAATGATTGGAGATACCGTAACGCTTGAGTTAGGCCCGGACGGGAAGAGAGGAAGAATAATCAGGAGATTGTAATTTTCAATTATCAGTTATCAATTTTCATTGAATTTTCAATAAATCAATTATCAAAAGTTTGTAAATTGAAACATTGATTGGAAATTGGAAATTGTAAATTGGTAATTTCCGTGAAGGTACGTGCATCTGTTAAAAAAATGTGTAATAACTGTAAGCTAGTAAGACGCAAAGGTCGTCTTTATTGTCTGTGTAAAAATCCGAAGCATAAGCAGAGACAAGGATAGACCAGCTGCTGGAATCTCTAATTTCTAAATCCTAATTTCTAAACAAATTTCAAAAATTAAAATCTGAAATAAAAAATAAAGATCATGATTTTTTTAAATTTAGATTTAAACATTGTTTAGAAATTAGAGCTTAGGATTTAGAGATTAATTGCTATAATGGCACGCATATTGGGTATAACAATTCCAGAGAACAAGAAGATTTTATATGCCTTGACCTATGTTTATGGTATAGGTCAATCTTCAAGCGCCTTAATACTAAAATCAGCTAACGTCGATCCCGATAAAAGAGCTAAGGAATTATCCGATGAAGAATTAAACAAAATTCAGAAAATAATAGAAAGAAGTTATAAAGTCGAGGGTGACCTTAGAAGGGAAATCGGCCAGAATATCAAAAGATTAAAAGAAATTGGGACATGGCGTGGACTTCGCCATGCTAGAAAACTGCCGATACACGGCCGTAGCAAGACAAATTCTAGAACGTTAAGAGGTAATGTCAGAAAAACAATGGGCTCGGGAAGAAAGTCAACTAGTGAGAAGACTTAGAAACAATGAGCATAGAAACAATGAGCATAGAAACATTTGTTCATTGTTTATTGCTTTTTGATCACTGAATTGGGTAAAAAAAGAATTACCACAACCGAGGAAGGAGATCAAGCATCGGCTGAACAACAGTCGGCTGTTTCGGCTCCAAAAAAAGTTTCTAAAAAACAAGTGGTTAACGGTATCGCCTATGTTTCGGTTTCATACAATAACACGATTGTGACAATCACCGATCTAAGAGGAGAGGCTATTTCTTGGTCATCGGCTGGCTTACTAGGGTTTAAGGGGACTAAAAAATCGACTCCATATGCAGCAAATCTTGTTGCTAAAGATTGTATTGAGAAGGCAAAGAAGTACAATTTAAATAGCCTAAAAATTGTAGTTAGAGGTGTAGGTCCTGGAAGAGAATCTGCGATGAGGGGTCTGGCAGGAAGCGGATTGAATATCCTGTCAATTATGGATGCAACCCCGATTGCTCACAATGGAGTAAGAGCGAAGAAACCAAGAAGGGTATAGGGCAAATTCAAAATTTAAATGTCAAAATGCAAAATTTAAATTCAAAATCTATAAATTTAGTCACTTCAATTTTTAATTTTAAACTTTTAATTTTTAATTATGTGCGCTAGGTATACGGGTCCAAGAGAAAAAATTGAAAGAAGACTAGGTGAAAAGCTTTTCTTGAAAGGTGAGCGTTCGCATTCGCAAAAATCAGCTATGGTTAAAAAGCCTTATCCGCCAGGTATACACGGCAGAAAAAGGGCGGGTAAACCTTCAGAATATGGTCTTCAGTTAAAGTCCAAGCAAAGGGTTAAAAATATTTACCGCCTCCTTGAAAAACAATTTAAAAATTATATTAAGAGTTCTATTTCTTCTAAAAAAGAACCATACGAAATGATTCTTAATAGTCTTGAGCATAGATTAGACAACATTGTTTTTAGAAGCGGTTTTGCCCAGTCAAGAGATCAAGCTAGACAGTTGGTTGGTCATGGTCATATCACCGTTAACGGAAAAAAGATCAATATTCCGTCCTATCAAGTTTTAATTGGAGATATAATTGGTATAGCAGAGCGCAGTAAAAATTCTCCTTATTTTTCAAATCTAATGCCCCAATGGTTTAAAGGCTATGAAGCACCAAATTGGCTGAGTGTTAGCAAGGAAAAAATTACTTCAGAAGTTAAGGGTAATCCGGTTTTATCAGAAAGCGGTATCAGGGCCGAGGACTTGCAATCAATCATCGAGTTTTATAGCAGGTAAATAGGTTATAGATAGCTGGGTCACTAGGTTAACAGAAACCTAGAAACCTAATAATCTAAAACCTAAAGACTAAATTGTTACAACTACCAGAACAAATAAAGGTCGTGGCCAAAGAGGACAATAAAGCTACATTTGAAATAGCTCCTTTAATGCCTGGGTATGGAGCAACAATAGCCAATCCATTAAGAAGGGTCTTACTTTCTTCGTTAACAGGTACAGCCGTAACCTCTATTAAGATAAAGGGGGTTGAACACGAGTTTACAACGATTCCCGGTGTTTTAGAGGACGTTATAGAGATAATATTAAATGTTAAAAAACTGAGATTCAAACTTCATGGAGAAGGTCCGGTTAAGCTTACTCTCGAAACCAGTGGGGAGAAGAAGCTATTCGGGAAGGATATTAAACTGACATCCGATGTGGAACTGATAAATGATGATCAGCACATTGCCACCTTAACAGACAAAAAAACATTATTTAGTATGGAGCTTGAGATAGAGAAAGGTGTTGGGTATGTCTCTATCGAGCAAAGAAGAAAAGAAAAACTACCAATAGGCGTAATCGCCATCGATGCTGTTTATTCGCCGGTAAGGTCTGTAAACTTTTCTGTCGAAGATATGCGTGTCGGAGAGAGGATAGATTACAACAAGGTAGTTATGGAGATAGAAACGGACGGTTCAATTCAACCGGAGCAGGCTCTTAAAAACGCATCAGAGATATTACTGGATCATTTTAGGATCGTTTCGGAAGTTAATATTCCGGAAGTAAAAGAAAAATTAGCAAAGAAAGACACGAAAAAGAAAGAAACAAAAACTAAGAAGAAGGGGAAATAGTTTTTAGCACAGTAGCGCAGTAGGTATCTAGCCTGCTACCTACTATCCTACCACCTACTAGCTACTTTGAGACGAGGTAAACATAGAAAATTTGCCAGACAGACGGTTCAACGCAAGGCGCTATATAAAGCGCTGGCAACGGCATTGATAGAGCACGGTAAAATTCGTACTACTTTAGCAAAAGCTAAGTCACTATCCCAATTTACGGATAAAATGATTACGCGAGCCAAAAAAGGAGATCTTGCTTCGCGGCGTTTAATAGGACACTATCTTGGAGAAAAAGCTACCAAGAAGCTTATATCAGAACTTGGGCCCAAATTTAAAGATCAAAGCGGAGGGTATACGAAAGTTTTAAGATTGGGTAGGCGAATCAGTGATGGGGCGGAGATGGCCATTATTAAGTTTACATCTTAATCTGATGAAATATACACTTGATGCTACAAATCAATCATTGGGCAGATTAGCGAGTAAAGTTGCTATTTTATTGCGTGGCAAGAACCTTGCTTCTTACATGCCCAATGAGCTACCTGATAATGAAGTGATTGTTAAAAACCTAAAAAGCGCTAAGTTTACCGGAAGCAAATTTGATCAGAAAAAATATTATCACTATTCCGGCTACCACAGTGGTATAAAGGCCAGAAAGCTCTCAGAATTATGGGAGTCAAAGCCTGACCACGTCTTGCGTCAAATGGTATACAGGATGTTGCCAGTTAATAGAACAAGGGATAAAATAATTAAAAACTTAAAATTCAATTAAATATGCCCAGTGGTACAACTTCCAAATGGTTTCTAGCCAATTGTAGGTATTACATTGGTCATAGGATATAATCCAAATTAGTTTCTAATTCTTTAGTTTTTATTAAAACCTAAGGCAATTAGAAGTTGATATACTGGGTATGCCGGCAAAAACAGCTAAACAACCTAAAAAGGTAAAAAAAGAAAAGAAAGAGAAATCGCTGAAGGTGGGTATTTCTCGAGTTAAGAAGGAAGCGGTTTTAAAAGCAAAACCGATAGAGATTGTGGAGAAAAAGCCAGTAATAGTCAGTGAAGAAAAGGCCAATGAGGAGAAATCTCTTAAGAAAGAAAAATACTATGAAGCGGTAGGCAGAAGAAAAGAGGCGATCTCTATTGTTCGTCTTTATACCAAAAAATCAACAGATAATTTGGAGGGCGACCACGCCTTAATTAGGGTGAATGATAAAGATTATCGTGATTACTTTACAGATAAAACCCTTCAGCAAATAATTGAATCTCCTCTAAGGAAATTAAAATCCCTGAATCGCTTTAAGGCTACGGTTAAGGTGGGTGGAGGTGGAATGTCCGGTCAGGCAGATGCTATTAAGCACGGATTATCACGAACGCTTATTCTTTTTGATTTGAATTTTCGCAAAAAGCTTAAAAAGTCAGGTTTTCTAACTCGTGATTCTAGGGTCAAAGAACGACGCAAATACGGTCTCAAGAAAGCAAGGAAAGCCCCAGCTTGGTCGAAACGATAGTTTCGCTTTAAGCTACCGTCCTATCAGCCAGGGAGCTTTCTTAAAAATTTTTATTGACAACGATAGGAATTTTTGTAATAATCTGGTTAGTTTCTTAACGTTAATTGGAGAGATAATTGTCCCCTAAACTCAAGCTCTTATTTATTTGCACTGCTAATATAAACAGGAGCCGGACGGCAGAAGATATTCTTAAAAACTCGCCGGATTATGAAGTTCAATCGGCTGGCATCATATATCATCCGGCTGGTGGTCAGGTTGTAACCCAAGAGCTAATTGATTGGGCTGACAGGATTTTTGTAATGGATGAGAATAATGATCGCCATCTTACCTCATTACGTAATAATTTCAATGTTTTTGATAAGGATGCGTATGTTCTTAATGTTCCGGATATCTACAATAGAGGCAATTCAGTTCTAGTAGAATTATTAAAGAAAAGACTCGCCAGTATCGGCGGCATAAAAGTATAGGCCTCATAAAGAGGCCTTTTTTGTTTTTACATGCTATTTACAGGTAGTATATTGTATGATAATCTTATCGAGGAATTAGTAATTAGAGGATGGGGATGAGATGAAGCTATCATTTCAGAAATCAATGGGCGTGTTAGTCACTTTAAAAGCAGAGGATGAGCCAGAATCAAATCAATTGCGTGAACTGGCACATGAACTAAGAAAAAACTCTGGCAGCCGGACGTTTCTTGAAAAACTAAGTGACAAAAATTTATTTATTCTCACCATAGATATAATGTAAACTAAACTCCTTCACGGAGTTTTTGTTTATAACTCTACAATGTTAACTCCGCCCCTCTTATCTATCTCGACTACTTGGTAGATAGAATATGGGCGATTTTTAGAATCAAATCTTTCCAGCTCTAATACAAGGTGATCTTCTCCCCTGAACCAAGCTCCATTTTGAATTTGCATTGAGAATCTGGTTATTAATTCCTTGTCACCCTTTTTATAAAATGGCTGATAATTCTGGTCGTTCAGCCACATCACCCACAACTCATTGTTTGTCCACCAGGCAAGTTTATTATTATTTTTCGAAAGCCGGAAGCCAGTAACATTATCGGCAATTTCTTCGAGTCTTTGCTCAATACTTCGTAATAGTTTTTTATTTTTTACGTCGAGAATATAAGGGTCCTTAATTTCCGGAGTGGGGCTAGGCGAAATTTTGGGCTTTGGAGCTGACGTAGGTTTGAGCGTCGGGACCGGCTCTAGCTCTTTAAATAAAGCGTCAACCTCATCAAAAAGTTTTTGTTCATCTTCCCCCTCCTCTGATAGGAGTAGAGTGTTAGAAAAATCTACTACAAAGCCCTCCTCAACCGTAGCCGTTTTTTGCCACGATGCATAACCGTCTTTCTGGACATTTAATTTATATGTTCCTGGCAAAAGACCATCAATACTGTAAGAACTGTTAAAAAATGACGTATCTCCCTGAAGCTCATCATCCAAAAAAATCTTTGCTCCGGTATTAACTTTTAGAGAAATAGCGCCGGTTCTAAAGAATTTACCTTCGGAAAAATCGTACTTATATCCCTGAGCATATAGAATAACGATATAACTCAACAGCAAAAAAACCGCTACAGCGGAGTAGAATAGCCACCTTTTTGAACCTTTGCTCATTAAAATATTATATCAGAAATTCTAGTTCTTTCAATGATTTCAAAATTTTACAGATTGTAGTAAAATTCAGCGGGATGGAGAAATTTATCATAAACGGCGGTAAAAAATTAAAAGGCACTATTGAAGTTAGGGGAGCCAAGAATGATGCTCTGGTAATTTTGGCGTCCGCCCTTCTTACTTCAAAACCGGTCTATATCAATAGAGTGCCGGACATAGAAGATATTAAGAGAATGTCTGAGCTTATGGATAAGCTTGGAGTTAAGGTTAAACGTTTAAGCTATGAAAAATATAAAATAGTAGCCAATAAAATAAAAAGTACAATTATCGACCGAGAGATAGCAAAGAGATTGCGGGCATCAATACTTCTGACAGCTCCATTGCTTGCCCGCATGGGCAGAGTTGATTTTCCTCATCCCGGAGGCTGTGTGATAGGTGAACGGCCGATCGATGTTTTTTTGGATGGTTACAGGGCTTTAGGGGCTAATGTTGAGTATAAAGACGGGGTTTATAGTGTAAGTGCCAAAAAACTTAAAGGCACTAAGTTTGTTTTTGGAAGTGTAAGCGTTACCGGGACGGAGGCTATGATAATGGCTGCCTCATCTGCCGAAGGAACGACAATATTAAAAAACTGCGCCTGTGAGCCTGAAGTTGAGAGTCTGGCTGACTTTTTAAATAATTGCGGTGCAAAAATATCCGGAGCAGGAACGCCGAAGATTATCGTCCGCGGAATTAAGAATCTAAATGGAGGAGATCATACAACGATTCCCGATAGAATAGAGGCCGGAAGTTTTCTGATTCTTGGTGCAGTCTCAGGAAGTTCTTTAAAAGTTAATAAATGTGAGCCTGAGCATTTAGATTCTCTGCTGAACGTGCTTGAAAAATCAGGCGCAAAAATAAAAGTTAATAAAAGCAGTATAGAGGTATCATCCTCTGGGCTTAGGTCGGTAAATATAAAAACAAAAGAATATCCCGGATTTCCAACTGATTTACAGGCACCTTTATGTGTGCTATTAACACAGGCAGAAGGACAAGCCCTAGTTCACGAAACTATTTATGAAGGACGGCTTAGCTGGACGGAAGAACTAAAAAGAATGGGAGCCAGCATTTTGTCTTTAGATCCTCATAGGATTGAGATTAAGGGTCCGACAACACTGAGAGGAAGAGAGATAGAAAGTCCTGATATAAGAGCCGGGATGGCTTATATAGTCGCGGCTTTATGCGCTGAGGGCGAATCTATAATTAATAACGTCTATCAGATAGATAGGGGATATGAAAAGATAGAGAAGAGATTGCAAAAAATAGGAGCAGACATAAAAAGAGTGTAAAAATTAAATATCAAAGTGCAAAAGTAACAGATTAGGATTATAATTTTGATTTTTCAATTTTTAATTTAGCAAAGCAAATATGGCAAAAATCGGTATAGACTTGGGTACTACAAATACTGTCGTATTTATTCCTAAGAAGGGGATTGTCATTAATGAGCCATCAGTAGTGGCTATTTCGGTTTTGGATAACAAACTTCTTGCAGTAGGAAACGCGGCCAAAGAAATGATCGGCCGGACACCCGACAGTATTATCGTCTCAAAACCTCTGGTTGATGGTGCTATCGCCGATTATCGTATAACTGGGGCTATGCTCAGATATTTTATTAAAAAGGCTATGGGCGTAATGAGTTTTGTTAAACCGGAAGTTCTTATTTCTGTTCCGGCAGGCATAACTTCAACGGAAAAAAGAGCCGTTATAGAGGCAACCCTTAATGCCGGCGCTAAGGCCGTATATCTGGTTAAAGAGCCGGTTCTGGCTGCTATCGGAGCCAAGATCCCGATTAACAGTCCAACCGGAAATATGATATTAAATATTGGCGGCGGCACGACTGAACTTGCAGTTATTTCTCTAGGGGGCATTGTCAGCTGGAATTCGGTTAGGATCGGTGGGAATAAACTTGATCAGGCAATTGTCGGATATATTAAGAAAAACCACGGGTTAGCCATAGGCGAAAGAACAGCGGAGTTAATAAAGCTATCCATCGGCAGTGCGATAAAACAGCCAGAGGAGGAAAAAATAAATATAAAAGGACGGGATTTAGCAACCGGTTACCCGAGAACGATAGAGATCGGTTCAAATGAAATTACAGAGGCAATATCCGAACAGTTAAGAGAGATAGTCCAAATTGTTAAAAATGTTCTTGAGGTTACTCCTCCGGAGCTATGCTCCGATATTATGGATAGGGGAATTATAATTTCAGGCGGCGGAGCGCTGTTGAAGCACATTGATACTCTCATTAACCGCATCACCGGCGTTCCGGCATCAATCGCCGATGATCCACTTTTCTGCGTTGCCCGCGGGACGGGAATTGTATTGGAGAACCTGGACGTCTACAAGCGTAATGTTGTAGCAAAGAGGTAGTCTGGTAACTATATTTTTCGACCAGCAGACCCCCGCCATCCGAAAAATTACTCATCTTAGATAATAATTTCGACAGAAAATTGGTGCCGTGCCTGAAGCAGACCTATTTTCTGTCACCGAGAATTATTATCCAAGATTTCATAATTTGTTACCGGATGGAGCCCATGGTCTGCAAAATATAGTTACCAAACTACCGAGTAAAACCTTAATAATTCTAACAAACATGTTATTTTATGAGGGAAAGTTTGATATTTTCTGAATCCTTCCAGCTCCTTTAATACAAATTCAAAGATAATTTAGATATTTTCCCGGGAGTCCAATTGGGGTGGGGGGGCATGGCCGGACCGGGGTCCCCGATTGGTCAGAGAAAATGATAAATTATCGAAGAATTTATTAATGGAGCGTGTTGGATAAAGAAAATATTAAGCTTTTACGAATAATGAAGATAGCTATTGTCCATGACTGGCTGGTTAGTCTAAGCGGCGCAGAGCGTGTTCTCTTTGAGTTGCATAATATGTTTCCTGAGGCGCCGGTCTATACTCTTTTTCATAATAAAAAATTTACCAGCAAATATCTGCCTAAAGCCGAGATAAGACCTAGTTTTTTACAAAGAATACCGGGAATTGCTAGAACTTATAAATACTTTTTCTTCTTAATGCCAACGGCGATAGAGTCCCTTGACCTATCAAATTTTGATTTGGTTATTTCTTCTTCAGCCGTATTCTCTAAAGGACTTGTTCTAAAACCTAAGACCAGGCACATCTGTTATTGTTATAGTCCGACTCGTCAGATTTGGGATTTACACTCGGAGAGTCAAAAGTCGAATGTTGAGGGTCAGGTGCTGGAGAGAATTGCCAAGCACTTCCTAAGATTATGGGATCGGCAGGCCAGTGATAGAGTTGATCAATTTGTGGCAATTTCAAATCATGTTGCGGATAGAATAAAAAAATATTATCGGAGAGATTCAATAGTAATTTATCCTCCCGTAATATTAAACAACGAACAAACAACAATGAACAAAAAAATGCTCATTACTCATTGCTCATTGCCTGAAAATTACTACCTAATAGTCTCGCGTTTATACAAACACAAGAATATTGATATCGCGATTGAGGCATTTGAAAAGCTTAATTTACCGCTAGTTGTTATTGGAACCGGTCCAGAGTATAAGAATTTAAGATCAAAGATTAAAGATCGAAAATCAAAAATAAACTTTTTAGGTTTTATTCCCGACGAAGAGTTGCCGTATTATTATCAGAACTGCCGGGCATTTATTATGCCACAGGAAGAGGATTTTGGAATTACGTCGGTAGAAGCTATGTCTTATGGCAAACCAGTCTTAGCTTTGAAAAAAGGCGGAGCGACAGAAACAGTAGTTGAGGGAGTAACCGGAGAATTTTTTGATGACCCGATTCCCGAAGCTCTGGCTGACGGTATGCGCCGATTAAATGAAAATTATTCGAAATACAATATAGATAAAATTAAATCTCAATCTCAGAAATTCTCAGTTGAACGATTCAGGGAAGAAATTAAGCGGTTGGTGTATAATAAGTATAATGAGGCTCTCAATAATCACAATCAATTATAATGGTTCGGAGAATACCCTAAAGCTTCTGAAATCCTTAAAGGAGCAATCAGACCAAGATTTTCAGGTTATCGTAGTAGACAATGCTTCAGAACGAGCCGATTTTAATAGGCTAGAGTCCCTTACAAGGGGCGCCCTTGTCAGGATTGTTAGAAATGACCAAAATTTGGGCTTTTCGGGGGGTAATAATGTGGGTATTCAACAAGCCTTTCGGGGGGGCTCAGATTGGGTGCTTTTGCTCAATAATGATACTTGGGTAGAAGGAGGCTTTATAGCCTCTTTAGGGCCGATTTTGAGTGCCAGGGAGGGTATTGTCGGCCTGTCTGTGGCTGAAGGAAATGAGGTTGTAAATAGGGGGGTTTTGGAGTGGCTTAGACCAACCCTTGAGCATATTTACAGTCAGGACGAAGATAGTAAGGGTTATTATATCAATGGTGCGGCTATGGCAATATCAAAGGAAGCTTTTGATAAGATCGGGGGGTTTGATGAAAATTATTTTTTATATTTTGAAGATACGGATTATTCTGTTAGAGCAAAGAAGGCCAGTGTAAAAGTGAGCTTTATTAAAGAACCGGAAGTTAATCACTCAATTTCCGCTACCACGAAAAAATTAGGCTCTCCATTGCTTCTCAGATATCATTATAGAAACGCATTATATTTTAATTGGAAGAATGGACCTTCGCATGTTAAGCTCTTTGTTTGGTTCTGGAGTTTTTGGATAATTAAAAAACAACTTTTTAAACTGATGATCAGATATAGAACGGAAGAATCACGCGCAATATTAAACGGAGCCTTTGATTTTTATAGAGGTCGGATGGGGAAAATATGATTAAGATAGGAATCGAATGCGAAAATTTGGAAGACCCTAAATCACGCTGGGGAGTTGGCCAGGTGACTTTGAATCTGCTTAAAGAATATGCGGCTAATCCGGAATGGTATAAAAAATATAAACTATATCTATATTTCAAAAAAAGAATTCCGGATGACCAGGTTTTTAAAAATCCAATCTTTGTTAAAAGAGTTCTTGGTTTCTCCTCATTTAATATTTTTTATCATATTCTTATGCCGTTGCGGGCGATGGCGGACAGATTAGATTGGATGTTTTTCCCGGCTTATCAACTGCCACCGCTATATCTTGGCCGGTCGGTTGTCATGTTAACTCATGACGTGTACTACGAATACAAATACGGTGACCTACCCTTTCGCTATAAATTGTCTTATCGGCTATTTACGAACTGGGCGGCCAAATTTGCAACAAAAGTTCTAGCTATCTCTGAAACATCAAAAAAGGAGCTGGTTAGATTGTACAGTATAAAGCCGGAAAAGATTTTCGTGAGTTATCTCGGAGTTGGTACAAATCAAAATGTAAAAATCAAAATGCAAAATGACAGCTCAAAATTTAAAAATAGCGATTATATTCTATATATAGGCCAAGCATTCCCCAGAAGACACCTAAAAGAAACGATTCTTGCATTTAAACAAGTTGCTGATGAATTCCGAACTTTGAAGTTAATTGCAGTTGGTAGAGATAAATACAAGCCATCTCAGATTAGAGAACTAATAAAAGATACAAACAAAGAATTGGGGGGTGAAAGAGTTATACATTATAACTATATTGAAGAGCGCGATGATTTAGAAGAACTATATGCCGGAGCAAAAGCCTTAATTTATGTTTCTGACAGAGAAGCGTTTGGTTTGCCTCCGATGGAAGCTCTGTCATTTGGCGTTCCACCGGTAATTATGGATAATGAGCTAGGGCATGAGTTATTTAATGACCACGTTTTTTATTCAAAAAGTGGTAGTGTAGACGATATTACGAAGGCAGTCAGGGATGTATTAAATAATGACCAAAGAGCAATGAGCATAAGAAATAGCGGACCAGAATTTACAAGGAAATACAGCTGGAAGAGCTTCGCCAATAAATTTTTTAATAATGTCAAAAATTAATTTGTTAAACAAAATTTTTATATCGGAGGTTATTCTATTCGGCCTTATTATAACCGGAATTTTACCGAGGGAGATTTCGATATTTTTGGCTGTAGGATTGGCAGTTTACGTGATTACGGCACCGATTGAAGATGCAACTTTATTTTTTGTCCGCTCTATCCCGCTTTTTATAGCAATTCCGATAACGACTAATTATGATAATTTAAATGTCTGGCGGATACTCTCAATAATACTTTTCTTAAAACTAGCCCATGTTACAGGACTAAAGTACTTCTTTAACTTTAAAGAGTACTCCAAGCATGCAAAACTTTTATTAATAATTCTATTTTTTGCAGTTCTTTCAATTGTCCCAGCTATTGATAGGGGTGCGGCTATAACAAGAATAATATTTTTTGTAAATATAAGTTTGATAGGAATGGTCGTTTACTATTTAGTCCAAACCAACGGAGAGCTTACCAAAAAATTAGTTAAAAATATCACCATCCCGACTATAATTGTAACGGTTGTTGGATTTATCCAGTTAGCCTCGACATATTTTATCAACATCTACCAATTTATGAGGATTTGGGGAGAGGGGATACAGATGCGACAGTTTGGGGTTCTCTGGTCTGAAATTGCTGTACGTTTGGGCAATACGTGGTTTGCCTACTACGGCGATCAGCTTTCATTAAGAGTTTTTTCTTTGTTTCCAGACTCTCATTCATTCCCGCAATTTGTTTTGCTAGGGTTGCCGGCAATATTTGCAATTTCTTTTTCAACACTTTTAGCGAGCGCACAAAACGTTGAACTTAAACGTCTGATTAAAAAAAGATCTAAACTTTTTGTCTTATGGATTCCGGCTATGTTCTTAATATCTATTTTGAGCGGAACTAGAGGGATATGGGCGGCAAGTGTCGGAGTGTTGATAGTTATCAGTCTAGTGCTGTATCGGCTCAAAAATAATGAGGTCCGACCTCATTATGAGCTGTTCAAATATATTTCTCTATACTTGGTTGTTTTTTTTATGCTTTTCATGGTCGCATATCCGATATTTGTTTCGCCTCAATTTTTATTATCAAAGGGGGATTGGGGTCTATTCAGTGAAAGGATCAAGTCAATTATAGATTTTGGAGAAACGTCAAATAGTCAGCGCATAGACATATGGAAGGCCAGTCTTGAGTCAATAAAAAACCGGCCGCTATTAGGGGTCGGCATTGGTAATTTCCCGATAGTTCTTAATCAAAATATATTTCTAGCCAGAGCGGGTTCATCGGCTCATAATATTTATCTGCACATAGCTTCAGAAATGGGAATTCTGGCATTAGTGACAGCAATATGGTTTTTGTGGCTTGTTTTTAAAAAATCTTATTATAATTTTGTTTCAGAAAAAGATCCACTTTTGGTCACGTATTTCGGGGCAACAATTCTATTCGTCCCCTGGGTTTTGATATACTCTCTCACCGATGTGGCTCTTTTTGACGAGCGGGCGTTTCTGATTTTTGTGACGACAATCTCTATAATTTTGGCAAATAAACCAGGTAGTGAAAGTTCGAGATCTGTTAAATAAAAAATGCTCCGACTTTATGTCGGAGCAACTCGAACTTCTACTGCCTGGAAAAAAGCCCGATTGGGTCGGTAGTTAAATTCTATAACCTGGAAAACCAGTTATTCGAAAAAGTTAAGACAACATCTATTCTTGTTGTGTAATTGGAATAGGATTGTTCTTTGAATCCACGAAATGCAAGAAGGTCTTTTTTCTTTAATCTTTGAAGACCCTTTAATACGGTTTCCGTATCTAGTTTCATACATAAATTATCAATTGTGTGCGGCCTTCTTTTTAATAGAAACAGTATTTCTCTTTCCTCGTCAGAAATTTGATTGCTATGCCTGATTTTATTAAAGAGATTAGACCGCATCTGCATACCCTCCGCGAGGTTTTCAATAAACTTTCTAGATGATAAGCTTATACTAACCAAATGTCAAGCCCATTAGTTACAATTAATCTTGTAGTTTTGAACGGAGAAAAGTATATTCGCCATTGTTTGGATGGGATTTTGGCGCAGACATATCCGCACGAATTGATAGAGGTTAATATTTTGGACAATGGGTCGGCGGATAAAACGAAAGAAATTATAAATGCAACGAGGTCGGACCTCGAAGCGAGGACCGACCTCAAAGACTTCGGATTTGCGAAATTTAATTTGGTTGAACTAACAAAAAATATAGGGGTTTGGCCGGGCCAGGAAAAGCTCTTGCAATACTCCATCGGGAAATACGTCTTAGGTTTGTGCGTGGATGTTATTGTAGATAAGGATTTTGTTAAAAATGCCATTGAGGTGATGGAAAAAGATGAGAAAATCGGTGCTCTTCAGGCAAAGATTTACAAATATGATATTCGGGATTTGGAAATTGGAAATTGGAAATTGGAAATTGGAGGGACGATAGATACCTGCGGTTTTCATATATTTAAATCTCGTCGGGTAATCAACATCGGCCATGGCGAAGAAGATAAGGGTCCCTTCGACAGCGCTCAAGACAAGCAATTTAATGAGCAGAAAGACATATTTGGAGTAGAAGGGGCAGCCCCATTTTTTAGAAAGTCAGCCCTAGAGGATTGTAGACTTTCAACAAATTATGCTATCGCACAAAATGTTGAAAATTCAAAATCAAAATTTTCTAGAGAAATCCTTGACCATGACTTTTTCTGGTATGGCGATGATCTGGACTTAGTTTGGCGGATGAATATGTTCGGCTGGAGGCAGGTTTTTGCACCTTCGGTTATTGCCTGGCATGACAGACAGACCACTAAAACTTTACGCAAAAGTCAGGCTGATTTTATTAAAATTCGTCGTCAGATACCGGCTCGGAAAAGAAGGCTGGACTGGAGAAATACACGCTTTACAATTATCAAAAACGACTATATAATAAACATCTTAAAAGACCTTCCATATATACTAAAAAGAGAGTTTATGATGTTTGGCTATCTGGTAGTATTTGAGCCAAGTGTTCTATTTGAAATACCAGAATTTCTTAGGTTAATACCTAAAATGCTTAAGAAAAGAAGAGAAGTAATGGGCAGAGCAAAAACATCAGCAAAAGAAATACATAAATGGTTTAAGTAGTTGTCTGTGCGCAGTGGAACGAGCACAGCTACAAATACTTACCCCGCCTCCTATGCTAGTAGAACCTTATCTTAATAAGTCTCTATGTTACTGCCCATCAATGTAGAACCAAAAATTATTCTGTGGGCTTAGGAGGCGGGGTGACGAGTTTTGTGAGCTGCTCGTCTGCTCACAAATTCGCACTTACTTGCAGACAAAATCGTCATGAACTATCAACCTAATTTCAATCAGATGCCACAAAATAACAAAAAGCGCTACATGGGCGTCATGTTTTTTGTTATTCTGGCCATCGGACTTATTTATGGCTACGGGCAATTTGGGTTGGGCTCAAACAATATTAATATAACGAATACTGATCCGACTTTGTGGCAAAAGGTTGCTAATCTCTTTACAATAAGCAATGAAAAAGAAATAACTATTGATGACGATCCGGATTATTCCATACCTGAGGAAGAGAAGAGCAGACAAGATATTTTAATTTTAGGTATACGAGGTGAGGATGTAGAAGATGCCGATGAGACAGGCGCCATGCTTACGGACACGATAATGGTTCTAAGCTTTGACAAAATAACCAAAAAAACTGCCCTCATATCCATTCCTCGGGATTTGTATGTGAGAATATATGGTGCTAAAAAAGAAAAGATAAACTCCGCTTATGAGGTAGGAGCTTTGAGAAAAAACGGCCTTGGTTTTACTAAGAAATTAATTTCTAGAATAACAGGAGTATATATAGACAATGTCATCGTTTTGGATTTTTCTTCTTTCAGGCAAGTAATTGATGATTTGGGCGGAGTTGATATAAATCTGGATGTGCCGTTTACCGAGAACCAGCAGTGGGGCTATGAGTTTAACCTGCCGGCCGGACTAAACCATCTTGATGGCCAGAGCGCTCTGTATTATGTTCGTTCACGCTTTTCTTCAAGTGATTTTGACCGGGCTCAGCGGCAACAGAATTTGATGCTGGCCATAAAAGAAAAAGTATTTGAACTTAATATACTGACAGAGCCTATTCGTACTCTCAATATTCTAAACACGATCAGAAATAACATTGATACTGATTTGGCTATCTGGGATGCGGGCGGATTACTTGATATAGCTCAGCAGTTTAACGGAGCCGAGGAGAAAGTAAAAAGGTATGTTATTACCACAGAAAACTTGGTCTATGAAACCCACATTCAGACTGAGGTTGGTAATTTGTATGCACTTTTGCCTATCGGAGATAATTTGCAAGGTATTAAACAACTATTTCAAAGTATCTTGGAGTAGTTGTTAATTTTCAGTTATCAATTCTCAGTTTTCATTGAATTTTCAATGATCTATTGGAACATTTATTGTAAATTGTAAATTGTAAATTGTAAATTGATTTGCTCTCTATTATCATCGTCAATTTCAAAAATCCACCTCTGCTCAGATTATGTCTGAAGACTTTACGTAATGTTTTAAGATCCGGTTTTTCGTACGAAATAGTCGTTGTTGATATAGCAAGCACAGTTGAGACAAGAAATGTAATATCCGAATTCCCCGATGTTAGAATAGTCTCGTTTAAAGAAAATGTAGGTTATACTAAAGGAGTTAACGAAGGAATTAAAGCAAGCTTTGGTGATATTTTCTTTATAGTTAACCCCGACATCATTGCATTAAAGGATGGCACCGAAAGAATGGTTGAATATATTCAGGAAAATCCCGAAGTAGGTTTACTTGGTCCGCAATTGCTCAATTTTGACGGAAGTATCCAGGACTCATTTTTTGGATTTTATAACTTATGGACGATAATTTACAGAAGGACATTTCTAGGCAATCTGCCATGGGCTAAGGAAGAACTCAGCCGATTTTTAGCTAAAGATAAAAGTAGAAGCAAGGCAGCAAAGGTTAATTGGGTAATGGGTTCAGCTTTAATGACTACTCAAAAAGCAGTCAATGACGTCGGATTGATGGATGAAAATCTGTTTTTGTACATGAGCGAGGTTGACTGGGCAAAAAGGTTTTGGGAGAATGGTTATAAAGTAATTTATTTTCCAGAAGCACAAATGTATCATTACCATCGTCGGGGTTCCAAGGGCCGGTTAGATGCGTTTGATATAATAAAAAAAGAAACTCGCTGGCATATTTTTGATGCCATCAGATATTTTAAGAAGCACGGAATAACATCTAAAAATTACAGCACATGAGTTCTACCGGCCGTAAAATATTAATAGCTTCAGTTATTTTGTCCCTTGCCGTGGGTTTTGGTGGGGGTGTTTTGGTAGTTCAGCATAAGCTTGCCGATTCTTTACCCGTAGTCAGGGAGTTGATAAATAGAGATCTGGGCAAGCCGGAAGAACTTGATTTCGCTTTGTTCTGGCAGGTCTGGGAGGCTTTGAATGGTAAATATGTTGACCCGAAAAAGCTGGATATGCAGGAAATGCTATATGGCGCAATCGAAGGAATGGTTAACAGCATTGGAGATCCATATACTGTTTTCTTTGAGCCAATCATAAGTACTAAATTTCAGGAAGAAATATCAGGATCTTTCGGAGGGGTCGGTATAGAGATAGGCAAAAGAGATAATGTTGTTACGGTAATAGCGCCGGTAAAAGATACGCCGGCGGATAAAGCCGGAATTAAGGCCGGAGATAAGGTTCTTAGAGTTGATGGCAAGCCGACTGCGGAATTATCAATTGAGGAAGTTGTCAATTTAATAAGAGGCAAAGAGGGCACAAAAGTAGTACTTACTGTAGCTAGTAACGGAGATGCCCGAGATGTTGAATTAATCAGAGAAAAGATCCGCATCCCCTCTATCAAATGGCAACTGCTTGAGGGAGACATTGCCTATCTCCAAATCTACACGTTCAATCAGAACGTGGACTCAGATTTTGAAAAGGCAGTCGGAGAAATATTAAAATCTTCAGCAACAAAACTGGTGCTCGATCTTCGTAACAATCCCGGCGGGTTGTTGGACTCGGCAATTAGTCTGGCGGGGTGGTTTCTCGATAATAACCAGGTTGTAACCATGGAAGAATTCAGGGATGGAACGCGGCAGGAGTTTAGAAGTGATGGCCGAGGAGCATTAAAAATATATCCGACTGTTGTTCTGATCAATGGCGGTTCTGCGTCAGCATCTGAAATTTTAGCAGGAGCATTGAATGATAATAAAAACATTCAGCTTGTGGGGGAGAAGAGTTTTGGTAAGGGATCAGTTCAAGAGCTTGAAAAATTTGACAATGGCTCTTCTTTGAAGGTAACAATAGCCAGATGGCTTACCCCAAAAGGCCGTTCAATAACTGATCTTGGAATCGAACCTAATTATGAGGTTAAACTGCCGGAGAACCCGGAAGAAGGGATGTTAGAATTCGGAAAACCTGGCAAAGATCCTCAGCTGGACAAGGCGATTGAGTTACTCAGATAATTCACAAGTCATGTATCAAAATGAGTTGATTTGTCGGTTGTTACATGATATATGTTACATGATATATGAAGGTAATACTATTACAGAACATAAAGGGTATCGGAAAAATAGGGGATATTAAAAATGTTTCTGATGGATATGGACGTAATTTTTTGCTGGCTAAAAAGCTGGCTAAGCTGGCTAATGATGGAAATATTAAGGAAGCCGAGTTTTTAAAAAGGAAAGCAGAAACAGAGGAAAAAATTGCCCTAGATAAGGCAAAAGAAATGGCTGAAAAAGCAAAAGATATCACCTTGGAATTTACTAAAAAATCAAGTAAAACAGGTAAACTTTATGCTTCTTTGACTAAGCAGGAAATTGCCGATGAATTGTCAAAAGCAATTAATGCTAAAGTTTCACTAGACTCAATTGATCTTCGTGGGCATGGTGAACATATCAAGAAAGAGGGAGAGCATCTCATTGAAGTCGAACTCGCTCCGGGAATAAAAATCGAACCCAAGATTGTTGTAAAAGGGGAGTAGTCGGAACCATATAGAATAAAAGGCTCCATGTTGGAGCCTTTAGTGTTTAGTTAGTTTTTCGGGATCTATGTTCTCAAAATTTCTTTGAACTGTATTCTCCATATATTTTTTCACTTCTTTGCTCGATTTTTCAAACACCTCTTCAGTCACAAAAATGGGGCACTTTGAGGCAACCGCCAGAGTCAAGGCGGAAGTTACATGCAGATCAAGATTATATGTGCGATCATCTCTCGCATCTCTAACCGTAACATATGATCGATACATCCCACTGCGACTATCTATGTCAAAGATAACCATCTTCTCGATGTTTCCCGATAAGGCGAGTACGCATTCCGATACAAATTTAAATATCGTCGGCCTATCTTCTACGTTTTCAATCTCCCGTATAAGGAGGTGAAAAGAAACATCGCTTAAAGTTATTGTGAGCACTCTTGTGCCACCCATCTCCTTAAGTAAGGCTACTCTAGCTTCATCTGACATTTCAGCTAGTTGAATGTCTTCGGTCCTTATCTCCATCATCCCAGCCTTTTTAAAGTATACTGTGGGCATATCATGATATAAAAAGTAAATTATTGCAAACCTAAACTAAAATCCGTCTGCCAGCTGGCAGACGGATTTTAGTTTAGGCCTAAGACATAGTGAGTTTACTAAACCACGTTAACAATCTTGGCTAGGCGACTAGTGCCATCATAACGTTTTTTCTTGCGGGTAGTAAATTTAACAGTACCTTTAACTACCGAATATATGGTGTCGTCCGAACCTTTTCTGACTCCGTTTCCGGGAATGTATTTAGTGCCTCTTTGTCGTATTATAATACTACCCGGCTGAGCTTTCTCGCCAGCATGGAGTTTAACTCCCAAATATTTTGGTTGCGAATCGCGTCCTAACTGGGTAGACCCGATTGCCTTTGTATGTGCCATAGGTTATGATATTAACCTAAATATGTTATCAAAACTATTTGATAAAATCAAGTCCTATCAATATCATATATTTTTAGCTGTTTGCATCGGCCTAATTTCGTTTATTTCTTATAACCTTGGTCAGATATCTTCTAATGACAAAAAACCGCTGAAAATGACAGAAAATGCCAATATTTACAGTGCTGTTGAGGGTCAAGAGGCGATAGCAGGGGAGACTGAAGTTAGCTCTATCCCGACCAAAATTTTAGATATGCGGGTCGTCGTTTCAAAAGCTTCAGATTCCAAAAAATATCATTATTCTTGGTGTAATACTTGGAAAAGAATTAAGCTGGAAAATCAGTTGTGGTTCTCTTCTGACAAAGAAGCTGAAGCTAACGGTTATACTCTGGCAGGGAACTGCACTAGGTGACTTGTTAGGCATAGCCTTGTAATTTTAGTAGTTTATGACAGTATTTTGACAAGATCTTTTATATGCAAAAGGCTTAATCGTGATAAAAAAGGTAAAGAAAGTATCTGATTCGGCAGTTGAAGATAATAAATATCAGGTTTTTCCGGGGGACTTAAATGACAAAGGAACATTATTTGGTGGTAGAGCTATGGAGGTTTTTGATTGGGTTGCCGGATATGTAGCTATGAAACACAGTAATCTAATGTGCGTGACTAAGAGCAACTTTATTGAATTTGCCGCCCCTTCTTATGAATGGGAGGTACTGACATTCAAAGCTTCCGTGAATCATGTTTGGAGGTCTTCGATGGAGATAGGTGTTAAAGCCTTTGCTGAAAATTTAAAAACAGGAGAGGTGCGTCATGTTATATCTGGCTACTCCGTTTTGGTCACAGTAGATCCTAACGATAAAAAACCTATTCCGGTGGGAGTGGATTTGGAACTTTCCACTGCCGATGAGATAAGGCGTTATCATGAAGCTGATTTAAGAAAAAAATTCTGGTCAGGCATGAGAAGAAAACGGCCGTAAGGGCCGTTTTTTAGTATATTTTCTTCAGCCAGTGATCATTCTCTCCCGATTTGCTTTGTGCAGAGCGCAACTAGCAAATCGAGGATCCACGATTCACTAACCACGCTTTGCGTGAAGTGAATCGGGACCATTCCCAATTTTATCCAACCAGTATTTGTTCTCCCACTCCCACAAATCCTTACAGGCTAGGAATGCTTTAATATCTTCATCAAAAGTAGTTATTTCTTTTATCTCGTACTCACCCTGCATCGGACCCCACTCATGGTCGCATTTGATTTTTTCATTGCGAATTTTCTCCCGCCCACCTTTATCACGTAGTGTTGCCAGACACTTTAAGCAATGCCGTGACTGATCAACTCTGAATATCCAACGGGTTAATTCGGGCATATTGGGGTTCTCGTGCAAAGCTTGGATGTAAGCCGAAGTCTGCATGGAGTAGTCACGGTATATGGCAATAGATGTTTTGACATCAAGAACACCGAGCTTGCCATTAATTTCCGCTAAAACGTCCATTGTTCCGGCGAAGTGATGTTTCTTTGAAACAACTCTTTCTTCAATTTTATGGACAATAATATCATTACTGGAATAAAAATCCATAAAGGCAGAAATAGCCGGTTTAATTGACTCCGGGACTACGACTGGATCTTTTCTCAAAATTGCCTCAATAGTCTCATGGATTAAAGTTCCTTCTTCAGCTGACTTAGCTTTAATTGCTTCACCGGTTTTAAAATCAGGCAGTCCGGCATAAAACATATACAAAGCCGGTTTGGCTTTTATTCCGACAATGGCTGTGACTCGAGGATACCAAATTCCGTCTATTTCGTAGCCGTTCGCATTTTTAAAATTGTCTATATTGGAGTACCACATAAATTATATTATTTAAATGATAGCATTAATAATTCAAAAGTCACTTTACATTATTTTAGGTTTGTTCTAGATTATCCCCAGGAGTTTAACAACGAGCAAGGTGCGATGATGGCCGGAGACAAGTTCAACTTCCTTAAAACTGCTCTACAAAATTACAAAAACGCTGCCCAGTATCTTAATATTCCTGAAAGAATCTATGAATCTTTGAAGTATCCGGAGAGAGTTATAACTGTAAGAATGCCTGTCAGAATGGATGACGGGACGTATAAAGTTTTTAGAGGCTGGCGTTCTCAACATTGCAGCTGGAGAGGTCCTCTGAAGGGAGGAATACGTTTCAGTGCAGATGTTACCCAAGATGAAGTAATAGCACTTTCGATGCTGATGACTTATAAATGTGCCGTTGTGGACATACCTTTTGGGGGTGCAAAGGGCGGTATAACGGTTTCATTGGACGATGAGGCGGAAGAACTCACTGAGGAGCAAAAGAAAGCTTGGTGTTATCGCTTTCCTTATAAAATGAGTGAGCGTGAATTAAAGCATCTTACTTATGAATATATTGAAAAGATATATCCGATTATCGGTCCAAGAAACGATATCCCGGCTCCAGACGTAAATACTACACCAAAAGTTATGGGATGGATTATGGATAAATACAGCGCTATGGTTGGCCATACGGAACCAGCTATAGTTACGGGTAAACCGCTAAGTTTGGCCGGGTGCCAAGGAAGAAATGAGGCCACAGGCCGGGGATGCGTTACTACAATTCTAGAAGCATTAGATTATCTTAAAAAGAGTAACAGGCTTCATCATGAAGAAATTACTTGCGCTATTCAAGGATTTGGAAATGCCGGTTCAGTAGTGGCAAGCCTTCTTTCTGAACTGGGCTACAAAGTAGTGGCAGTATCAGATCGAAGCGGAGCTATCTATAATTCTCAGGGTTTGAAAATTCCTGAGCTGATAAAGGCTAAAAATTCTGAAGGACTCGCTTCTTACAAGGAAGCTGAATCTATTAATCCTGATGATCTGCTTACTCTGCCTGTTACTGTTTTAGTTCCAGCTGCTGTTGAGGGTGCGATAACGAAAAATAATGCTTCCGCTGTAAAAGCTCGAATCATTGCTGAAGCTGCTAATGGCCCAACAACTCCAGAAGCCGATAAAATACTGGAAGAAAATGGCATCTTTATTATTCCTGACATTCTAGCTAACGCCGGAGGCGTAACTGTATCCTACTTTGAATGGGTCCAAGGACTTGAATATCTATCATGGTCGCTAGAAGAAGTTGAGCGAAGACTGCAAGTCAAAATGACTAGAGCATTCGAGGATGTCTGGAAAACAAAATGCAAGTACAATACATCCATGCGGACAGCCGCCTTTATTACCGGTCTCGAAAGAGTAGTTAGAGCTGGGCTTGATCGAGGCAAGGGCGTATAAGTAAAAACTGCCACGGAGTTCCGTGGTTTTTTGTTTTACCAAGCATCAAATTTATCTGCTACTAACCGTATGCTTATTTCACATACCTATCCCAGTAGTTGAATAAATCCTTTGTCGCCCAGAGATCTCCGGCACAGTATTGAGCGATGGCTGAGTACTTCTTATTCTTAAACAGGTCACCGACATCATCACCGGTTATTCCTTTAGCCTTCGGGCTTTCAATCCCAAATGCTTGGCACCACATATGGAGATTACCTTTTCGCCGAACAGAGCCGAAGAAGGTCAGTCTATCAAGTAAATCAACGTGAGTAATGACTTTACCGTAATCTCCTGACTCATATCGGTTAGGCATTAAATTTTTAGTCGGTTTTATTTTATGAATTGCCGAACGAACTATTAAAAAAGGGCAATCAAAGCCACGCCCGTTAAAAGTAACAAATTGATCATATAGCTGGGCAGTTTCCCAAAATTCTTTTAGAACTTCCTTCTCTGACCCCAGCGGGTTATATTGGATATTATTTTTAGATTCTTTTTCTAATTTTCCTGACGGATCGTAAAAATATACTGCGCCCTTATCTGTTTCAGGATTCAATATACCGATTGCTACCACCTGGCCGGTAAGAGGGGAGAAGGAAAGCCCATCTTTGGCTTCCTGTTCTTCTTCTGGTGTTTGAGCGAACTTGGTAACAAATTCTTTGGACTTTTCATCCAATTTATCAAAATCAGTTCCAATTGTTTCAATGTCGAATATTAAGCGAGGCACGATAATAAATTAAAATTAAAAACCCCATGCCATAGGCAGGTCAGCCTCTGGCTGAAAGATGTAAAATTATTAAATTTATTCTATGATTTTATTATAAAAACAGCAAGGTTGACGCAGCTCTCTTTGCATAGTAAGCTTGTCCATAAGTTGTTTGATGGGGGATAGCTATGTGGACCTATAGATTGACTTATGATATGTGGTCGTCGAATGGATTAGATGTAGATCCTGCGGAGATGGTATTTAAAAGAAAAAGCGACAAAGCAGCCATAAGACATACTGTCAGAACTCTAAAAGCAGCACGTAATTACGGCTCAACTATTATGGGTGTAAGTCTGCGAAGATTAGACAAGGTTAAGACGCGACGTAATGGTAAGCATACAATTGTAGTTGGGGGCAAGAACCTGAGGATACCGAATGTTGTTATAGATCGTGAGATTATTATACATCGTCTGTTTGATCACTATTTAGTCGATTGTTAAAGGCCTATAGGGGGATAGGCCTTTTTATTTAACCTAGATCGTCGCACAATCAAGGTTATGCGTCGTACTCCTAGGCTGAGGAAGAGGCTGATTAGCTTATTAGCTGATTAGTCCTAAAATGCCCCTTAATATAGACACTACTGTTTCCAATATAGCTACAAGTATATTAGCTACAAATATAAAGACTTCTTTGGCCATACCTAATGCTTTCGGCGCTGAGATGTCTCCTAATGTATCTTGGAGGTTAGAACGCGCTTCTGGGCCCGATTTTAAGAGCTCTAGGAGACCAACTTCATCCAGATTCAGCTTACTGCCGATAATAGCTTTCCAGATACTGTCCAGGGGTGCCATAACATTACCTAGAGATTCTAAAGGATCAACTTCTGATAAGTTAGTTTTTTGGAACTTTGAAGTTATTTGAGAAAGCAAATCATGGGACGAAAAATTGAAGCCAAGAGCTACAATGGGAGCAGTAATTCCCAACAACGTAGAAATAATAACAGTTGTAATAATGGTTATCGTAGTACTTTTATTATACCACCCCGTGGTGAGCTTGTCGAACTATCCCCTGCCCCAGCTTCAGTTCAACAAGTAAGTGCAACACTTCTGGTATCATAGAAGTCTATGAAATATCAGCATTTCTCTATCGAGGAACGAGAGCAAA
>Ga0155220_120_pt1 | contig 39631 bp, 47 predicted proteins | sample RifCSPhighO2_02_FD_106188 | JGI IMG/M metagenome (GOLD analysis project Ga0155220, IMG submission 106188) | Candidatus Yanofskybacteria bacterium RIFCSPHIGHO2_02_FULL_41_29
ATTATTGATATGTAAATCCTTATTTAGTTAGAGGATATTGACGCAGACGAGGACTGGAGAGAAATTGGAGAAGAGATTCACTAAGTCTAAATATTCAAATCCGGATTAATTTTATGTTGAGATACTAGCTCGACATAGTGGCAATGATCACAGTAACCATTTTTACCTGATGTACCCGAAGATGGAGGAGTGTCCTGACGAGCAAGTTCGACAGCATTTTCAAAAGCCGGACCGACCCACTGGGTGTTAACTTTCACCGGCCTGACTTCTTCGGTAAATTTCAAAGCATTCTGAAAGCCCGTCTCCCCTTCTTTAATGACTTTATAAAAAACGAAGAAGGCTTCTGGATAAGTCTCATAGCCTTTTTGTTTCAAAATATAATTATAAACATCCATCTGTTTTTGATAGTCGTCATAAATTGTTATTTCTCTGGCACCCGAAGATTTATAATCAATAACACCCAAAGAGCCGTCCTTGAACTCAAGGACATCGTCAATCGCTCCGTATAAAATGGCGTTTAAATCTTCGTCAAAATAAGCGATGCCTTTAAAATTATTTCTCCATTCAGAAAGATTCTCGCCGTTGTATAACTTTGCGCTTTTGATACCAGCGTTTTTTAAAACCGGTGGTAACTTCCCCTCTGCACGGTAAGTATCAAATTCTTTTTTAACCAGGTAGTCTACAGCAATGGACAAAGTAAAAGGATACCCGGGCGGACGCTTTATCTTATGATGCAAGTCCAGCCAAAAACACCTCGGACATTCGAGGAATAGTTTTAATCCTGATCTTGAGATTTTAAGAGTTGAGATCTTCGGCACTTTATTTATCTTATAATAAAAAGTGTTAAAAGAAAATCCGCAACTTTTGCGGATTAAATTAATGCCCTATTCAAAGCTTTAATTGCAGTCGGAGCATATATAGTCAGAGGAATTGGTTTTTGCTCGCTAGGCCTCCCATTACCAGACATACAGTAAGCCTTAATTTCAAATAAATACCTACCGAGAGAACCTCTTACGCCGCCATCGTCCTGGCACTGCCAAAAAACAACTTTTTCACGCATTCTTGATGATATAGAGATAACCACCCAGAGGCTAATTTTTTTCATTTCTTTTCTCATGCCCTCAATGTCCTTTTGACTAACATGACTTGATCCTTTATGAAGACCCCATTCGGGATGCGAATGAAAATCGCCGATAACAGGATAGAGGGAGTAGAAGTTAGAAAATAATTTATCCATTCGAGTAAATCCAGCTTCGCTCTGTTCAATCTCTGAGTTTAAACGCCGCTTTACAAGCTGGGCAGGAATAGCGTTTATAACAATAAAAGAATTCCTTTTTTTTGTTGGTTTCTTGCCAAAAATATAGCCTAAACATTCTTTTTTGAACGGATCGACTGCGGCAAGAAGCATATTCAAGAACGGCTCTCTCTTGAAGTAAACAGGCGGAGCTCTCATGATGGGAGTTCTCGCTATGTTAATGTTCTTACTATGGATAATACTATAAAATAAAGCTTAGTCAATCAGCTTATGAATCACCGATGAAACGAGATTAGCCAAGAGGTTGGAATCATGCCTGGCTATATTTGTGTCGCTCCACAGGCCGGCCGAAACAACTCTCCTGTCCTCGGCCCCATTTAACTTTAGAGGATACTTATTCTCCTTGGCATAGTTATCGAGAACTTTCTTATCAGGAAACCTATTATTAACGACTATTGCGGAGACCTTTCTGCCTAAATATTTTTCTAATATTTTTACCACAGTCTCAACCTTATATTTTTTCATACCCAGGCCCTCAGTCAAAAGATTGCCTATGAATATAATTGGCGTTTTTGATTTTTTAATTTCATCCTTTATGCCTCCGGGCAAAAAGTTGGGCAAAATACTGGTATAGAAACTGCCCGGCCCGACACATAAAATTTCGGCTTCTTTTACGGCTTTAATCGATAATCTTGAGGCCCTAACTTCCGGCTCAATAAAAAGGTTTGAAATTTCATTTCCGGCAAATAGATACTTATCTATATTAGTCTCCCCTTTTTTGATTGTTTTGTCGGCATATGAAGCGCATAGCGTTCCCTGTAAAGAAGTGACCGGCACAACCCTCCCCTTTACCGAAAGTACTTGGGCCAAAGAATTTACGGCATCCAAGTGGTTTCCATAAACTTTTTCAAAGGCCATTAAAAGTAAATTTCCGCCGGTATGGCCGGAAAAGCTGGGATGATCTATCCTTTTTAAAAGAATTTTTCTGGCACCGGCTTCATCTTCAGATAAAGCGAGCAGGCACCTTAAAACATCCCCCGGCGGAAGAATACCGAATTTATCCTTTAGCTCTCCGGAACTCCCGCCCGTATCAAACATATTCACGACTGCGGTAACCTCAAACCAGGGATTATGCTTTAATCCCGACAGAAGAGAAGGCATCCCCGTACCACCCCCGAAACATACAATTTTTATTCTTCTAGCTTTAGTTATCATACATTCTATAGGCTATTTTTCCTTCCTCGAAAATATGAAAAGAATTGGTTTCTTCAGAGACCGTCATAACCGTAGTGCCTTTAAAAATATGGGATGCGGTTATGGCTGAAAGGTGGCGAGAATGAACTTTTTTATTGAACCCGAATTGTTCAGACAAGTCTCTGAATTTTCCAGGATTTATTTTATTAGCAATTACTTTGGGTTTTAAGCCCTCGATTATAATACCCGAATGAACTATATTGCCCTTCGGGTCTATCAAAATCGCTCCGTCAAAATTTACAGTTGTACCAATATCATGTTTATGGGTTTTGTAATGCTTTAAAACATTTATGTGGTGCTTTAAATAGATATCCTGTTCAGCATCCGGCAGGTCTGAATATTCTTTCCACTTATTATTCCAGCCCAGAACTACAAAAAGTCCGAAACCGGCCTTTCTCTTCATCAAATCCAGCATTATCTCAGAGACTCTTAGCTTGATATTAACCGGAATAGAGACCCTAGAATCTTTAAGGGAATAGCTGATTTCTCTTAATATTCTGGATATATTAAGCTTTCGCGGCTTTTTTATCTTAGTCACATATCTGGTGAGAAGCCAGGAGCTTGATTGAACTTTTCCGCCGTGACCGACATCAAAAACCATTTTACAGCCGACTCTTCTACAGGCTTCGGCTTCAGGAATATCCTTGGCAGACTTTCTATCGCCTCCATTAGCAAAAATATCTGGTTTTATTTTTAATAATTCCCTGACCACACTCATATCCTTGGGATTCTTCGGATGATTAGTAACAATAACCTCGTCTACGCCTTCAATCGATTCGATTATCTCCTTGCGTTCTTTCTGATGCATAAAAATATGAACCTTCTTTTTCTTAAGCCAATTATCATTATTTAGAACAACGACTAGCTTATCGCCGAGTTTTTTGGCTTCTTGAATTAAGCGAACATGACCAATGTGAATTGGATCCATCCCGCCGCTTACCATTACTATTGTCGATTTTTTTACCATCCGGAGGTTGTATTACTCGGCGTAAACAAAAATGCCTTACTATAAGTAGTAAAGCATTTTTTGATAAATATTTAAACAATAGGGGTTGCCGGCTTAGTCGGACCCTTTATCCAGCGCCAGAGACCGATGATAGCTAACACGAGAATTATCCAGATAAGAGCAGAGGTAACAAAACCAAATCCGCCCATTCCATATCCCCAGTTATTCTGCACCATTCCTGGTCCCATCATGCCACCATCAGAATTGTAGTGAGTCGCCAGTGTACCGAAGGTTTCTTCTCCGACACACCCCGTTGACCACATACCCATCATCATGTGCATAGAGTCATGATCCTTCATATCTACTTCCATGGCTTCCTCAATACGCTCATGATCCTCATGACCCATCATCTCATCCATCATTTCCTCCCCCTCTTCCATCATCTCCATATCGCTTGCCGATTCGCAATCAAATGCCTGATTCCGATCAAGACTGCCATGCATAAGGTCCATCATATCCATCATACCCGCTGAACCTGTCATTCCTGTAGTCTCGCCATGACCGTATACCGACCAGCCCGACAGAGCAAAAACCGCCACTCCGACAATAACTGATAATTTTTTCATTTTTATCCAAACCAATTACGCAGTTTAGGAAATTTGGAGCAGATCGGAAGACCTGAACACCAATTTTCCAGACCCATAAAACGGCCAGCTTTAATTGAAGCAAAGAAAAACAAAACAAAAATATAAATTACATGCTGATCAACGATAAATGCGTTTGGATTCGGACGCGGAAATCCCAGCGGAATATAATATAAGAGCATTAACAACGCTCCTAAAAACGAACTTAAACGGACACCGATTCCAAGAATTAAAGATACACCCAACAGAGTAAGGCTCCATTCATTAACAAAGTTTACCGTCGGCAAAATGCCGGGATTCAACAGCCAGTCGTAAAATCCGGTAAAAGCCTTTGCATTTCCAAGGTAACCGGACGCCGACCAGGCCGGATTTATTACCTTAGTAATTCCGGCATAGAAGAACATCCAACCCATTGTAAATCTCAGCAAAAATAACGATATTGTTTGAAATTTTGTCATCTTATTTTAAATTAGGATATTTTCCTTACGATCAGGAATCAATATCCCAATTTTGATTATTTTTATATTGATTTTCAGATTATCCGCAGTTTAGGAAATACTAAATCGCAAAGTACAATTAAACGCAGGTTAATTACGGAAGTACTTTTATGTAATCATCGGAATAGGTAATTTCTGTTTTATTCGTTTCCAGATTAAGAAGAATCATCCACTCTGGTTTTACGGTAAATATACCGTATTCGACGCTACCAGAGATTAATACCGGAAGCGATAACGGATCATCATACAGTTTACTGTTCGCCAATACTTTTCTTATTATTTTTTCGGCTCGGTTTGTGTCTTTAATATAATCGATCAAATTAGCGTGCCCCCCGCACTGAATGGTTGTTATGCCCGGGCCAGCATCCACAACTATAGCTATGTGCGGATTCTCTTTTAAATTTTTCCACTTTCGGCTTTTATTGTCAGTTATAAAGTTAAAAGTAAAGTCGTCATCAATAGCGTAATAAAGCACCGCCGCCTGAGGCTCGCCCCGTCTTGAAGCAGTCGCTACTATGGCGATATTGTGTTTCTTCAGCACCTTAAGAGCAAGTTCTCTTCTTTTTTGCTTGTTATTTTTATTATTATTTGACATAGAATTCTTGTTTAAATTTCACTATGTGGCTAAAAACCATTCGGAAGTTGTATTACTGGGCAAGCCAGCCACCATCAACATAAAACGTCGCTCCGGTAATATAACTTGCCTCTTCCGAAGCAAGGAATACAACCATAGCCGAAACTTCTTCCGGTTTACCCATTCTTTTAAGCGGAATTCCTTGAAGTAGCGCATCCATTTCTTCTTTCGACATATCAGCCGAGTTGACCATCGGCGTATCAATTGCTCCGGGGGCCACAACATTTACATTTATTCCCAACGGTGCCCATTCGACAGCCAACGTTTCAGTCATGCCGATAACTCCGCCCTTTGAAGCGGTATAATGCGCCCCTCCGGCAATACCAATTCCCACTCCACCGGAAGCAATTGAGGCAACATTGATTATCCTGCCCCACTTGTTCTTTGCCATCTCCTTAGCCGCCCTCTGAGCACAAAGAAATTGCCCTTTTAAATTAATGTGTATCATCTGCTCCCAATTTTCTTCGATTATATCTAAGGCCGGCTTTGAAATATATATTCCGGCATTGTTAACCAAAATATCCAGCCGGCCGAATTTTTTAATGACCTCGTCAAAAACGGCATCCACTTCTTTTTTATTCGACACATCCATCTTAAAACACTCGGCTTCACTGCCTTTGGATTTTATCTCTTCGACAACTAATGCACACTCTTTGGCATCAATGTCTGTAACTATAACTTTAGCGCCCCTCGATGAAAGAGCTAAAGCATGTGCTCTGCCCATTCCTCTTCGGCCACCGGTAATAACTGCGACCTTATCTCTTAGATCAAACATGGAGGTTAAATTTTAGAAAGAATATTGCCGGCAAGCATACCAACCGTAATAGCCACACCGCCGACAACCGCCATTCTAAAACCGTTACGAAATACATTGGTACCCGATATTCTGGCACCGATTATTCCCAGAAAAAATAATGCGACTACCGATAAAGCCACCGAACACTGAAGGGCAACATCAATCGGCCATAAAAGATAGGGGAACAACGGTACAAATCCGGAAACAAAATAGGAAAAGAACATCACCGCACCGGAAATAAAATTATCCTTGCTTGGGTTTTCAGCTTTGGTTGCATAGCCTTCGGCCGAATACTCTGATAGAAAACTTCCGGCCGCCATTGATATAGCTTCGACAAAAATAAGAACTACCCCGGTCAGTAAAATAGTCTCCCTCGGCACGCCTGCCACTGCCACTCCCGACAAAAGACCGACCGTTGAAACTAAACTATCCTCGACTCCGAAGATAAAGTTCCTGAAATATGCTACCGATGAAAAACCGTTAAACAACAATCTTGATTTTGCCAGACCTTGCCTGGTAATTAATTTTAGTCTCTTATCCTAAACCAGCTCTTCAGACTTCTTGGCCATCCGTAATAAGCTAATAATGCCAGCGGCGCACCCCAATTAGCCCATCTTTCTATAAAATCCCAGATTGGCATACCGATTAAAGGCCTCAGTAATGCCGTCCAGAATCCCCATGCAACTGCCCATAGAAGAGATAGTCTTATCGGTTTAACTAATACAAATATAGCTACCGCTATATCCATCAGTCCGACCCAGAATAGCAAGTTTTTAGCCATTTCCGGATCACTTACACCGAATTTGGCAAACCAGCCAATCCAGTCTTTTTTGCCCTGTAAAGCAAACACCCCGTGGCCGATAAACTCACCGGCCACTGAGATCCTTAAAACCCATTCGAATAACTTCGCGTTCATCTGAGTATTTAAATATTGGATGATTGCCGCACTGTTAACCTTCTACTGAGGTAACCGTGGTAACAAACTGTCCAAAATTATTTATTTTATTTTTTTAATTATATCGGACCGTTCTTCACCGGTAACAATTAGTTCCCCAAGCGCACCTCTGTCAATCGAACGGGACAGGCTATGATCAACCAGAAGATACCTCCCGGGAACTTCAACCTTAAATTCAACCATGGCCGCTCCTCCGGCCGGCACAATGGTAGTTTGTACATTTCTATGAGGCGAAGAAACAATATCTCCTTCCGGGTAAAGTTTGTCGAATATTTCACCTATTATATGAAAGTTAGAAGGAACTTGGCCGCTCGCCCCAAAAAATATTCTGACCGTTTCTCCAACTTCTGCCATTAACGCCCGCCCGCCGGTAAGCGAACCTTTGCGTCCGTTAAATACGAAATACTCCGGCCGTTCGTTTAAAAGCTTTTTTCGATCAAATTCTTGAAAACCTTTTTCTCCGAGCCCACCTCTAGTATACAATTCTCCCTCAACAACATAAAACTCTTTATCCACGGCAGAGAGACCACCCCTTGGCTCTACTAATATCAACCCATACATCCCATTGGCTATATGGGTCGGGACATGCGGGCTGGCACAATGATAAATATATAATCCTGGCCTCATCGCCTTAAATTCAAATATTTTAGTCTCGTTTGGACCGACTCTCGTAAGCTCAGCTCCTCCGCCGGGACCCAGTACAGAATGAAGGTCGATTGAGTGTTCTCCATGACCAGCAGCCATATGCTCGGCTTCTTCAGAATTTACAGTACGGCTGTCATCCTCATGTCCCTCATCAGCCGTTGCAAAAGAAGTTAAATAATTTACGGAAAATAAATCATCAGATAGCTCAATATCTGCACCGGCATGAGCATGCTCATGAGTTAAACTAATCCTGACAAGATCGCCTTCCATTACTCTTATGAACGGCCCCGGCACCTGATTATTATATGTCCAATATTCATACGTTGTTCCATTATCCAGATTAGCAATAACCTGAGTCGCTTTTAAATTAACTGTAACCGTCTTATTACCTGCTCCATTTTTTCTATCTATCACAACGGGAATAGGAAGGTTATCAGCTCTTGCCCCAATTTCTGCAATGTCCGGCCCTCTTTTTATTTGACCGTTGCTATCAGTAACTGAGCTTGGACCTTTTCCGAATAGTACAAAGGCGACTAAAATTATGCCTACCACTACACCAAATGCCTGTATGAAAGGATTTAATGCAAATTTCATACTATTTTTCGATAAAATACTTACTGCCAAAAAGCCAGCGCATATATTTCAGATCGAAGTAGTGGCCGAGATGCAACAGAAAAGCTCCAATGCCTATTACCAGTATAAGCCAGCCAAGCCCCTCTTTCGCTAACTGCCAGTCTAATAACATAGCTAACCCCAAAACGATTAGAAATATCCCCAGCAAAATCCCACTGATATCCAGAAAAATAAAGAAAGAAACTTTAAATACCTTATAAATAAAGCTCATTAATTATTATTATATCATCTCTTCAACTGTGGTTCGACCCATTTTAACAACACCCCATAAAAATCACTGCATGATTTACGGAGCAAGCCGCATTTATATTTTCAATTTGGGCTCAACTCGTTTCAATAATACGGCATTTGTGGCAACAATAATAGACGATGCCGACATAAGTAATGCTGATATTTCCGGTCTAAGTGACCAGCCTAAGGAACTGTAAAACACTCCGGCAGCAACGGGAATGGCCAGCATATTATAAATCGCCGCCCAGAAAAGATTCTGCTTCATTTTTACAACGGTAGCCTTCGACAAGCGAATAGCGGCCACGATATCATAAGGATCTGATTTCATAAGAACAATGTTGCCGGTTTCAATAGCCACATCCGTTCCGGCACCGATAGCAATTCCTATGTCAGCTTGTGCTAAAGCTGGGGCATCATTAATCCCATCACCGACCATAGCAACGAATTTGCCCTCATCTTGTAGTTTTTTTACATACTTAGCCTTATCTCCCGGTAACACCTCGGCAAATATTCTATCTATGCCCAACTCTTCGCCCACTGCTTCAGCCACGCCCCTATGATCACCGGTAATCATAGCGACCTCAATTCCAATACTATGCAGTCTATTAATTGTCTTTTTAGCGGTAGGCTTGATGGTATCTGCAGCCGCAACGACACCAGCAAACTTGCCATCGGCGGCAAGCAGGCTAAGAGTTTTTCCTTCCCCTGCCAGCTTATCCAGAATTTCTCGACCGATTTCTATATTTACCTGGTTGTCCTTTAATAATTTCTCTTTCCCGGCAAGTACTTCCTTGCCTTGAATAATGGCTTTGATACCATGTCCGGCAATTGATTGAAACTTTTCTATCGGTTCAAGCGGCAAAGCCTTTCTTTTCTCGGTTTCCTCAATAATTGCTTTAGCTAGAGGGTGATTCGATCCTGCTTCTAAGCTGGCCTCATACCGAAGCACTTCTTGCTCGGTAAATCCGTTAAATGCCACTACATCAGTAACCTTTGGTTTCCCCTCCGTGAGTGTACCTGTTTTATCTAAGACAATCGCATTGAGCCTTGAGGTATTCTCAAGCGTAGCCGCATCTTTTATTAGAATATTGTGCTTGGCACCGATGCCGGTGCCTACCGCCACGGCTGTCGGCGTGGCAAGTCCTAAAGCATCGGGACAAGCGATGACTACCGCAGAAACTGCGAATGTCATGGCCACAATAAGAGTCGTGCCAGCAATAAAATACCAGCCAAAAAATGCCAAAAGACCAGAACTGATGGCCACAATAACAAGGTAACCAGCCGCCCTATCGGCAATCCGTTGACCAGGCGCTTTTGAATTCTGGGCAGTCTCAACCATCTTAATAATACTGGCTAGCACGGTTTCACTGCCAACCTTGGTAGCACGGAATTTTATTGCGCCGTTTTGATTAATTGAGCCCCCCGTTACATCATCACCGACTTTTTTAAAAACAGGTAGCGACTCGCCGGTTACCAGCGACTCATCAATTGAGGTCTCGCCTTCTATAACCTTACCATCAACTGGAATTTTGTTGCCCGGCCGTATAATTACAACATCGTTATGGATAATATCGGAGCTCGAAATTAATATTTCTTTGCCATTACGAATAATACTGGCCTTGGGCGGAACCAAGTCAAAAAGAGCTCGCAAAGCATCAGAGGTGCCTCGGCGTGATTTCATTTCCATCCAATGACCGAAAAGAACAAAGGTAATAAGCAAAGCCGCAGCTTCATAAAAGGTCTCACTTCCCGGCATAATTATCGTAAGAAGTACGCTAAAAAGATAGGCCGCCAGAACACCGGTTGCAATAAGTACGGCCATATTAAGTTTTTTGGCTTTTAGCGAATAATACGTGCCGGTAATAAAGATAGAGCCGGTCCAAAAAACAATCGGAGTGGTAAGAATCAAGAGCAGCCAATTAATTGGAATAGGCGATAGCAAATTTATCTCAAAAACCTTTTCACCGACAGGCGAATAAAGAAATATGGGGATTGAAAGAAAGAATGATACCCAAAATCTCCGGCGCATGTCAACTTCCATTTGTTTTGCCATCTGAGGGTTAGTCATTGCAGTCTCATGGTCCTGATGACTTGCTTTTTGCATATCGTGGCCGGCATGGTTAACCATCCCCGTCGAGGCATTTTGATTTTTGCCTTTTGATTTTTGAACTTCTATAAGATCCATCCCACAGCCCGGACACTTACCCGGTCCATCTTTAATAACATCCGAATGCATTGGACATGTATAAATAATTTTCTCTCCGTTTTTTGGTTCTTCCGTAGCTTTTTTATCGTGGCCATTTTCGCTATGACAGCATTTCATGCTCATTTTGTATTCATACTGCTTTGCTTCCATATCGCAGCCGCAAGAAACGGTCAGTTTCTCGGCACCATAGCACAAACACCCCTCACTGCATGAACATTTATTTTTTTCAACATGTTTATTGTGATCCATAATTGTATTTAAAAGTTAATTATATCGTTTATTCCCAGTAGTCCTTGTAAATAGCACCGCTATTGCGGCAGTCATCGGAACTGCCAAAAGCAGTCCAGAAGAAGCAATAAGCGTCCTCGCAATCTCTTCCGCCACGATTTCCACACTAATAAAATATTCGACTGGAACTTTTCGCAGTGACAATAAAAGCACCAGTGGCAATGCTGCGCCGGTATACGCAAGAACAAGTGTGTTTACTACGGCCGAAATGTGGTCTTGCCCGACTTCCATTGATTTTCTGAACAATCGGAGTCCCCGCAAGGAGTAATCAACCGAAGCCAGACTAAATACGGTTGATGCTTGGGTGATTGCCACATCGTCCAGTACTCCAACCGCGGCAATAATAATGCCGGCAACGAGAAGACCGACCAAATTCAGCGAGTTGTCAGTCTCTACACTAAGAAACATGGATTCTTCGCCGGCAAAACCGCTAAAATCCATCAACTTAATGGCCGTATCAGCAAAGACACCCACGAACAAAAGTGATAATGAAATTCCGATAAGCGCCGACAGAGATTTTCTACTGAAACCATAGGATAGATAAAGCGTTGCAAGCAATATGAAAAAAGAACCGACTACACCAATAAAAACTGGGTTCGCCTCTTTTAGTATCTGCGGGACAATGAACGAAAAAATAACGGCAAAGCTAAATACCAAACCCACCAGAGAATAAAAGCCCTTCCAGCCGCTGGTGATAAAGACCAGGACAATAAAGAAAAAAGTAAAGAAGAGTATTCCGTTTTTTCTTGATATATCAACTATGTCGAATGACCGTTCTTCTTGCTCTTCCACGAAGAATGAACCACGTACAAAAATAGTATCGCCAGACTCTACGGGCATAAAATCATTAACAATAACTACCTCTTTTTTATTACCATCGTCCAATTCCAGCTCAACTAAAAGCTCTTGCTCCTTCACTACCTTATCGCCCATTGGAGAACTTACGTCCCTTTCATCACGAATCTCCTTAACTAAACCCCCAATAACATCTTCTGTAGAAGATCTTCCTAGGGTTAAAAATAGTGTAATAAAAGAAACGGCCAGTATTACTATTACCGCATATTTATTTGGTTTTCCATGCTCAATATGATTGTAATCCATTTTTTTGTACTGATGATTCATGCTGTTAAATCCGTTAAGATATTATCTCTCCAGACTGTAGTTATGCATCCAGGCTATATATGCACCTCCCAAACCGGACCAAACTCCCACGGTGATCGCTCCGATAATAAAACTCCCGGCGCTAAACCATGTAAATCCGGGCAGTAATTCAAAAAGTGTATGATGAAACTCAGCAAATCTACCGGTAAGAGTTGCGCCATATATTAAACAAGTAGCAAATGCCACCTCGCCGCCCGCTACGCAAAGCAGGCTATATTTTTTAATTGATAACTTTCCCATATTTTTATTATTAAAATTTTAATTTAATTGCCATTGGAATAATCGTTCTGAGACACCGCCGATATTCTTTATTTTTAGAATTAACTTTTCTGGCCCTAGAACTATTGATTTAAATCTTAACACCCCCTCTCTATGATGGCCTCCAGGCCCAGCACCTTCCCAAGAAATGGGTTTATATTCTTTTTCGTTAACAATTAATACTGAAATCTTGGTCATATCTTCAGATAGTTCTATTGAGTGTGTGTTCATTACCACTTCAAACTCCAAAATCCATTCCGATAATTTAGGAGTTACGGTTATGCTTACGGCTCCCTCATTATTGCTTTGCGATTCGAGATCGCTTGGCAATTGATCATTCACTGTTGTCGGCGATGGTTCGGTTAAATGTTCAGATGAAAAATTAACAACATAAACAGAGAGCCATATGATTCCTATAAAAATTACTACGATGACAATAATATTTTTCATTTCTTTAATAATTTTTATATATGCTTAGAAAATTTATAAACTTTATTCGCTATATAAACAATCCCGCCAATATTAAACAACAAACCGACCCAAAAGAATTGAACCTGATATTGAGTAATAAAGGTTACGACTCCAGCTGTTGCAATTATGGGTGCAATATTGGCTAAATAATGGGCGCAGCAAGTTATCATTGATGCCGCGGAAGTCCCACCAGAAACGGCTAGCATTTTCCCTGAACCTTCAGTAGAACGAATGGCTTGTCTAAGATATGTATAAAGTCCGACCTGAACTCCAAAGCCTATCGCTAAAGTTATGATATAATACCAAAATTTCTTGAACTGACTGATTGCAAATTGAGTATCCGATATTAAGCTAACGACAATAAAGTAAATCGCCAGAAGAGCTGATGCTCCAAGTATACCGATAATGACCGGCCTTTTTGATGCTAAAGTAATCATTTTCTTTTTGATAACCTATGAATTTTGAGAATTTCACGAATTGCCTTTTCTGCCCGATTAGATTTCATCTGCTTCACTACATGGGTCGAGAGATGCTTTTCCAAAATAATATTCTCAATACTGGATAAAGCTTCTTTAATAGCTAAAGATTGGGTAATGATGTCCACGCAGTATTCATCCTGTTCAACCATTCTCTCGATTCCTCTAACCTGGCCGCCAATAATGCGAAGCCGCCTGATAAGCCGATTTTTTAAGTTAGCCTTATTCATGCTCTAAATATACCCCCTGGGGGTATATTAGGTCAAGAGGATAACCCTATACTCCGCAAGAGCCGCCACCTTTCTGGGTTGGCGGAGCAACTTGGCTTAATATTTTCTGATATCCGGCCGCGCTGGAATAATTCGCTCCCAAAATTTCTTTCGGATCTAATTTCTTCCATGAACTTCCTTTGGTCTCAAGATATTTAGCAATAGTCAGATAAGTATCGGGAAACCAATAAGCGTTTACTGCCAGCGCATATTTATACATATCTTTCTCGCTTATTCCTTGTGAGGCCATTAACTCCAGAAGTCCCAGCATGGCCATACCGTGATTGCAATCCGGAAAATGAGTTGAATTTCCACAGCAAGGACGATAAATACCCCTTGAAACTTTCTCTACTAATTCTTGCTGGGAAGAAGTTAAAACCATAAATGAGTGTTTGGAATAGTGATCCATGGCCTTGCCTTTAGCCAATGTCCAGCCGCCGGTTGAAGCAAAATTATCTGCTCCACCATATCTTTTGTCTGCCATCTCCCCTTTTTCTAAGATTTCATTTTTATTACCCAAACCCAAAGCCCAAAAAATATTGAGAAAATATTGAGCATTATAAGGAGTTATTTTGACCGGCCGATCGCCTGCGGCGCTGAAAAGAATCTTTATATCATCCGAAGTTCCTCCCCGATTTTTATAAACATTTTCCCAAGCATTAAGATCAATCACTCCAGTTTCGACAAGCTTAACTCCCAGATCGCCCCAACGAACAGGAATGGTAACGCCTTCCGCCGGCAGAATAGTTTCTTGAAGCTCCTGTGTAGCTTCCTGGCTAAGGATGGAATCTGATGGCTTCAGATATTCAAGAGTGGCACTATACAACCAGCTTCCGGATATAAGAAGGCCGGCTATAACTATGCTTCCGGGTAAAAGATAGTCTCTCTCCTTAACTTTATGGTTATCACTATAATTTAAATCGGCATCAGCTTTTGGCATGTCAACTTCTATTTTTTGTAAATCGTTTTTATTGTTTTCCATGTTTTTATTTATTAGCCGGCAACAAGCAGCCGCTTTCTTGAGAAAGTTTTTCAAGCCCCTGTTCGCCTTCTAACTTTCGGCCGTCAGGCAATTCCCAGGTTGGATATCCATTGATTCCCTCAGCCCGGCATTCTTCAATATTATCCGGACATTCGATATACTCTACATACTTGAACGAATCTCCGAAAGCCCTTTTTTCGTTCTGACAATGCGAGCACCAGTCTGCGCCGTACATTTTAAAACCCTTGGTGCTTAAGCACTGGGCAAATAAATTATATTTATCGCCTGCACTTCCTCCATCAAGAGCTATGATACCGACCGCTACTGCAAAAAACATTAATGGCGTCCAATAAATTAATTTCATCCCGTTAGAGATAGTGCGAGCACTAACTACCGCCGTACGGTGGTAAAAAGCACTGCATTTACCTTAACTTATACTTTTATTTTCAAACCCGTTAGTCTGCCTATCGCAGGCAGGGGTTATCTCTAACGGGATTAACAGCAATTTTTCATTTTTTTCTCCAGATAAGCGACCTTGTCGGAAATTTGGCTATTTTTTTTCGAAGCAGATTTTCTTAAAAACAAGTAAGCGATAAGAGATATGCCTACTAAAGATAGGATCAGATGCATCCATGAAAGATTAATCAGGCCATAAACAAGAACGAATCCGACGGGAATAAACAACGCCTTCCACGTTAGTCTTTCTTCAGAATCCAAACGTCTTTCAAGCTGATAAGCAATTCCGACGACTGAACCGCCCATGAACATCGCGGCTATAAGCTTCCATTTTTCAGCATCCAAAAAACCTGAATAAATGCCGATTAAGATCCATAGCCAAGTTCCAGCCACTCCGATACATATTGGACATATCTTATATTCAAACTTTTTTCGCATAATCAAGACTGCTCCCATAATCAGAAATACCGACAATGTAGAAATAATGATCGTCATGATTTTTTTTAGATTAAAAGAATAATGATACCTAGAGCCATCATAGCTAATCCGCCCGCATATCTCATATTCCCTCTTTCTTTGCCCTGAAGAGCCATTATTTTCTTGGTTACCGTTTCATTGACCGCAATCATAAGGATAATTACTAGAGGCAGAACAAAGATAAGATTATATAAGATAAGATAGCCGAATCCCCTAAGATAAGTCACGTTATCATGTAACAACCCTAAAACCATAAGGTAGGGCCCTCCGGTACAGGGAAATTCGCACAAGCCCACCAATATTCCCAAACCAAAAGCGGCCGACATCGAGCTTTTATTCATTAGCTGAGCCATCTTATGGTGAGCCGTCGCCGGAATTTTAAGTTTTAACGGAAAATTAGGATTAAATTCATTAATAACATTTATGCCTCCGAGAAATATGAGCAAAAAAGCGCCGAGCTTGCCCATAAAATGAGGAGTATTGAATAAATGAAGAGCCTGAAGAATCCCAAGGCCGATAAGAATATAGACCAGAAAAATTCCAAGTATGTACGCTCCTCCTATCTCAAGAATTTTTGACCTTATCTGCCTGATACTGAAAAGAAAGGCAATCGTTAAAATCAGGATAGAGAAAGCACAAGGGTTAATGCTATCGAGTAATGCCGCAATCCCGACAAGAGGAAAAAGCCACTGGCCCTCATTCGAAAGTTCCCAAATAAAACCGGAATCAATCACTCCCGTCTTGGAAGCAAAAACGAGACCGAATATTGCCAGAACAAAGATGATTAAAGTTGTAAGTTTTCTATCTATTCTCATGGTGTTACGCTTGCGCTTATTTGCAACTCTAGTGATTTTGAACCGTCACTTTCTATGAATATTGACCTCTGTATCTTGCCTATTCCGGCCGGACCGTGGGCATTAGGATCAAAAACTACTTTAATCACCGCCTCTTCTCCGGAATTAAGCGATTCCTTAACCGGCGGCACGTATCCATGCCCCGGCATTCCAAACGGACCTTTGTTTATCTCGCCCTTAATAAACCATGCAACGGTACACATACAAGAAGTGTACATTTTTCCTATTTCTACTTTTTGGTCTGTAACGTTCTTTACTTTAAATTCATAGGCTACTTCGCCGTTAGCCATAGATATAGAACCAAAATCATAATAGGTGCTATCGCTGGACAGAGCAGAACTTGAACTAACCGCTGATTGCTGTTCAGCCGGAGCCGGCCTGAATATAACTGCTACAACAATAATAACTGCCGTAAATACAATAAAAATTAGAATCGGATTTTTATACATATTGATTAACAATTTAAGTTTTTAAATACAAAAAATCCCCATATGGGGAAAGACGCACAGCATAAATCTATCCAAAGATAGGAGTCTATGCTGACGCCCTAGAAAAAAGAGGGGCTGTTCTCGTGCAAAGAAAACCAGCTTCTCTGATCAGTCTGCGGAGGATAACTGACGGATATTGATTCGGATATTGATGCCAGAGGAGATAGCAATAAGTCCTGAAACGGCCTGAAATAAAATAAACCGAAGATAAGCATAATCAGACTGGCCAGGTAGGCTATGCTTACTGCATCTGTCGGAATTAGATTTAATATCTTGCTAACCGCATCGTTGTGAAAGTTAGCGAAACCCAGAGGATCTCCGCTCGGACAAGGAGACTCCAAATTATTTATCAAAGAAGCCAGACAGCTGGTATCGTGATGAGAGCCGTCATAGGGCATTAAAAATAAACCGAAAACAGAGATTAAAATAAAACCGATAAGAGCGGTAATTGTCCAGAAGGGATTGCTTCGTACAGAATTCATTGTCCTTATTATATACCTAATCAAGTTCAAGGGCAATCAGGCCGTATTTTTTAATCCTATTCCTATATCCCGGAAAGCTATAATACATTCTCTCTGACTCTTTGACAGTCTTAATTCGGGGATTTATTTCAACTGGTTTATAGACTTTATGCAGTGTTTTTATGCTTTTAAATTTTTGCGCTCTTTTAACTTTCTTTTTTAATTTATCTTTACCGCAAACAAAAGTAATTATATCTCCCGCCTTAATACCAACATACATCGGGCTTCCGGCCCGAGTTTCAACTTTTTTCACCCCATCCTTGATCGCTTTAAAAATGTACCTATTTTTTTGATTGAATATTAGTACCATTTTTGTTCTTTCTATCTTTTATCCATATGATTAACTCCCAGATTCCTGCTACCGGCAGGCTTAGGATAAATAGATAGCCGAAAATATTAGCTATAACTTTTGTCGCACCCAGAGTAATTACAGCCAAAACAACCGAAAATACCCAGCCAACAGCACCTATGATGGCAAATATTACTCCCCAGATTATTGGCCTACGTACCATGGCACTTATGCTTCTTACTTGACTGAACTGCATGAATTATATAATTTTAATCATACAATATTCTTTATCAAAGAGAATACCATGACAATCAAAGTCAAGGTTAGGTCAGAAACTGGAACTTCGCGTAAACCCGCCGAGGTACTAGTCTATGAGAATGATCACCTCATAACTAAAGTTGTTGCAAAAGTTGAACTGAAACAGGGTGCAGACGGCGAATATTATAATTGCGTTACCCTAACCAAGCTGGAAGGCTCTTATTCTTGTCTTCTGTGCGGAACGACAACGCCCCTTCCTCACGTTTGTCCGGCTTTCTATCCAGAACTTAGGAAGTAAAATGTTTTCTGCGGGAGAGAAATTACTTGCCCAACATGCCCAGCAACCTAAATGGTTGCTTTTTATTTCCCGTAACCCTCCCTTGCTCTTCGAGCTACGGACAGGCATGACATTTATTAAAACTTTTGCCGGAACCGCACAGACAAGGACAATTCTTTAATTCTTCAATCCCGTCCTCAAGCTTAACCTTCGGTTTCCAGCCTAAAAGTTTAGTAGCCAACGTATGGTCAGCCAAAGTGTGCTTCGGCTCCAGCCTGGCCGGAATATGTTTTCTCGGCCCGCCGATAAGATCGGCGATCTCGTTGATTGATTGATTTCTCCCCACTCCGATATTAACTGACTCGCCGTTTCCAACTTTGTTGCTTTTCATGGCCAAGAGATTGGCCCTAACCACATCATGAACACTAGTAAAATCTCTCGTTTGTTCCCCATCTCCAGTTATAGTCATAGACTTACCGCTAGCCAACTGCTTCATAAATGTCGCCATAACCAAAGCGTAAGCCCCTTCTGCATTTTGACGTGGACCGTAAACATTAAAATAGCGCAAGCAAACAGTCGGCAAGCTATAAACCTCACTCCATAATTTGCAATACAACTCACCGATATATTTTTGAAGTCCGTAAGGGCTTTTCGGAGCAGGCATCATCGTCTCCTTAAGGGGCATTATTTTTTGATCGCCATAAGCAGAACTTGAAGCTGAATAGATAACTCTTTTTACGCCGGCATTTTTAGAAGCAACCAGGACATTTAACGTTCCGCGAGCATTTGCCGTATCACTTTCAATTGGATTCTCGATTGAATATTGAACCCGCGGTAAGGCCGCCAAATGAAAAACATATTTGGCGCCATTAATTATCGGTTGGATATCTTTAATATTTGCGACATCCTTTATATGTAGCTTGGCTTTTTTATTTACATTCCCCCTCTTTCCGTTAGATAAATTATCAATTATATGGACATCAAAACCTTCCCCCACAAGAGCATCAACTAAATTAGAACCGATAAATCCGGCCCCACCGGTAACAACTACTTTTGTATTTTTATGCTCCATGACATTTCTTATATTTCTAATTTTAATTTCGGCCATTTTTCCAGCCACTTTTTATTATTCACTCTTTCAACAACAATGTTTTTGACATTGCCTTCGTCAATAGATGCTGGACTTGGCCTAATAATCAAGTTTACCAAATCCCCTATTCCGTGAGGCGCTATCAATCTTAACTTTCTATTTTCTACTTTTACCCCAATACATGTTGCTGTCTCCGGCCATTTTGAAACTGCATCTTCAGAAGAAATATATGGCGGCGGTTTGATTGTATACCATTTGTGAGCATACGCTTCGTTGACTACTTCCCAATTTAAACCAGTTTTCATTTTAAGCTCTTTAGATAACTTCTCGTCAGCATCTTCGTCGTTACCATTTGGATCAAAGTAGACTAAATCAATATCATTTGTATCAACCTTTTCCTTCTGATATCCATGCAGATAATCCCAAACCTTATTCCTGACAAATCCCGCTCCTATCAACCAATCGGGAAGATTTAACTTTTCTGCGGTATGCAATATGTCCATCATCCACTTATCTTCACTTATTAAATTCAGAATATCTTGCTCTGTCATACTTATTTCTTACTAGAATTAACCGTTTATGCTCCTCGGCATTCAATAATCCTCATTATTCTCATTTTGTAATGTAAACCCTTCTTTCATATTTATTAGTAAATCCCCTGACGAGGTCCAATTCGAATTACGATTATCAAGAGCTCCTGTTTTAAAATACGATAGAGTATTCGATATTCACCTACCCGCCAGGAACGAATACCCTTGAGTTCACCTTCTAGTGCTTTACCATCAAAAGGGTCTTTTTTTATACCAGCCAGAGATGCAATAATACGCTGACGATCACGCTCGGGTATTCGATTAAGACTTTTTAGTACGCCTGGTTCGATGCGTAGTTGATATGGCATGCTTAGTATTTAATTTTTTATTGAGAGTATATCCTTCTTTCGCCAAAATATCATCCAGAGTTGGATAACGCAAATAGGCTCCAGATTTTACATCTTTATCGACTTTTGCAACAGTTCTATCTAGGCTTGGAAAATCACGCATAACTTCAATTGTTTCAATTATTGATTCGTATTCATCCGCAGACATCATAACAGTCTTTGGTCGTCCTTTATCGGTAAATGTAAAGTAGACCCCCGGGGTTTGGACTTTTTGAGCAATTGAGAATAATTTGCTCCTCGCTTGGGATATTGATATTGTATTTTTGTTCATCCCGCACTTATCGAGCAATTGCTCTTAGCTTGTTTTATAAAAACTAAGAAAACAGCAAAAACTCGTATTACTGAATACCCGCCCTAATTATCGTATCGAGCATATAAATTTTACTCGATAAGTACGGGATTCATATGTACACTATAACGTACATCAATTTAAAATGCAAGTGGATAAGATGAAATCCACATGGAGCAGGGTTATTCATCACAAATACCCCCCCCTCACAAAACCCTCCAAAATTCATTTTCCCAATCGTACAACACTTCGGAGACTTTTCGATAGTAAAGTAATGGCTTGAATACTAGTCTTTCCTGTTCAGGTGATATCACTTGAATTTGTTGTAATACTCACAACAGGACAACTTGTTGTCTATTTACAAATAAATTATGTCGTGTTATAATATTTAAAGGCTGGTCCACATGAAGAAGCAGTATCCGGATGATTACAATCCGCCCAATCACGGCAAATGTGAAAAGTGCGGATACCCTACAAAATCTTGGGACTCACGGTGGTTAGGTTTGTGTCCCGAGCACTGGCAAGAACTTGCGAGAAAAACCACCTAACCCGCCCGCCGGACCACCGGCGGGCTATTTATTTCCCATGACACTTCTTCCACTTAAAAACTTGGTTTGTTACCGGATTAATCGCTCCGCACGGACAGGGGTCGTTACGACCGATATTGGTAGAGCCTAAAGCTGAGGGCTTAACGTCAAAGGCCTGATCATTATTCTGGCTTTTAGCTTTAGACTTTAAGCTTTGAGCAATTTCTGGCTTATGCTCTTCCATCTGGACCTGCCTCGGCTGTTGCATAAATGAGACCTTAAATATCAGATTAGTTACCTGGCCTTTTATCGTATCCTGCAGTTGCTCAAACATCTTCTGCCCTTCTATTTTGTACTCTATCAGGGGGTCTCTCTGGCCATAGGCCCGAAGGCGGACAGAATCACGCAACTGTTCCATCGCTTCGATATGGTCCATCCAAATCTCATCAACCGTTCTTAGTAAGACAAATTTTTCCAACTGACGCATTTGAGCACCGTTTTCCGATTCTTTAGCTTCATACTTTTTTACAACATACTGCGACACGAACTCAGAAAGCTTGTGATAATCATGGCCGGCTGATATTTCAATCAACTCAGTGTGAAGATTATTGTCTTTGCCAGTAATCGCCTGAATAGATTCCGATATTTCTTCAACGCGCCAGTCATCCGACTCCTCATTGGCATTAAAATTAACGACCCGCCTAACAGTATCGAGAACATAGCTAAGAACAGTTTCCTTTATATTTTCCGAGAATAAAACTTCTTTGCGCAATCGATAGATTGAATCTCGATGCTTGTTCATTACATCATCATATTCAAGTACGTATTTTCGAATATCAAAATTATGGCCCTCAATACGGAATTGGGCCTGCTCGATGGCGCTTGAAACAAATCTATTCTCGATAACGTCGTCCTCCCCTATTCCTAAAGTATTCATTAGGTTTTTAAGTCTGTCTCCGCCGAATACCCGAATAACGTCATCGTCGGTTGAAACGAAAAACTGAGATAGGCCCGGATCACCCTGCCGGCCGGCTCGGCCCCGAAGCTGGTCATCAATTCTACGAGCCTCGTGACGTTCAGTGCCAATCACATAAAGCCCGCCAAGTTCACAAACTTTTGCCGCTTCTTCGGAATTAACCGGATTTCCACCAAGTATTATATCAACGCCTCTTCCGGCCATATTTGTCGCAACCGTTACTGCCCCTAAACGTCCGGCTTGAGCAACTATCTCGGCTTCTCTCTCATGATTCTTAGCATTTAAAACATTGTGTCTAACCCCTTCCCGTTCAAGAAGTTTTGATAAAAGTTCATTTTTCTCAATCGAAACCGTACCGACTAAAACCGGCTGGCCTTTTTCGTTCTTTTCTTTTATCTCTCTGGCCACGGCCTTAAACTTTCCCATTTCGGTTTTATATATTTTATCGGACAGGTCTTCTCTTCCCGTCGGCTTGTTCGTGGGTATCGAAACAACGTCTATTTTGTAAACTTTGTGGAATTCTTCGGCCGATGTCTGGGCCGTACCGGTCATACCGGAGATTTTTTTATACAAACGAAAATAGTTCTGAAAAGTTATTGTTGCAAGAGTGCGGGATTCTTTCTGAACGCTTACATTCTCCTTGGCCTCAACTGCCTGATGCAAACCATCCGACCATCTTCGGCCGGGCATGAGACGACCGGTAAACTCATCGACTATTATCACCTCTCCGTCTTTGACGACATAATCTCTATCACGTTTAAACAAGATATTGGCCTTCAACGCCTGCTCAAGATGGTGAACATGACGAACTCCTCCCTGATCATATATGTTCGAAAGCCCAAGCATTTTCTCGACTTTTTCTATTCCGCTTTCAGTAATCGAAATAGCTTTGAGCTTCTCGTCTACATTATAATCTTCGTTCTCGGTAAGACGGGGAACTATTTTGGAGAATGTCCCATAAAGCGCCGTCGAATCAGTATCGGGAGCCGAAATTATAAGGGGCGTGCGGGCTTCATCTATCAATATCGAATCTACCTCATCAACAATTACAAAATTATGGTTTGGTCTTTGAGACATAGATTCCGGCTGATAAGCCATATTATCCCGAAGATAATCAAATCCATACTCGTTATTTGTGCCGTAAGTTATATCAGCATAATAAGCTTCTCTTTTACCGACCGGCCGTAAAAATTCATAGACAACTTTAAAAGCGCCGAGAGTATCTCTTTCTTTATCTTCTTGCTCTCTCTCATCTTTTAAATTTAAATGGTCATTTTGATCTTTGATTTTTAATCTTTGACCTTCATGACGATGCTTTTCGTCATACAGATAGCTTCCTTCATGATTAATACACCCGACGGTCAGACCAAGAGCATTATAAATCTGGCCCATCCAAGCCGTATCGCGCCTAACCAAGAAGTCGTTAACTGAAACTATATGAACGCCTCTACCGGTTAAAGCATTTAAATAAGCCGGCAAAGTAGCAACCAAAGTCTTGCCCTCTCCCGTTCTCATCTCAGTAATCTTGCCCTGATGCAAAACAACTCCACCTATCAGCTGAACATCAAAGTGGCGCTGGCCGAGAGTCCTCTTCGATGCCTCCCTAACCGCCGCAAAAGCTTCGGGAAGCAGATCATCTAACAATTCGCCGGCGGATAATCTCTTTTTGAATTTCACTGTCTTATCCTTTAATTCGGCATCCGAAAGTCCCCCGAATTCTTTTTCGAGCTCATTAATCCTATCAACTGCCGACTGAAGCGACTTTATATATCGCTCATTTGCATCACCGAAGATTTTGGACAAAAATGACATTGGATATTTAAAGATTATATCGGAATATGACTGTATTTACAATCAGATTGACTAAACAATAAAAGCTCAGAGACTATACCCTAGAGAGGGAACACGCTCGCCTCGCCAAAGCCTTCAGCGTAGCGCGAGCAGATAAAGTCGGCTTGGTTCTGCGACTTTATCGAGTACTTAAGATTCAGTCGGCCGCTGGAGCCGACTGAATGTGGTCCGAGTCTGGGTATAGTCTCTGAGCTAAACTTTTGGTGCCCGAGATAGATCTTTTTTCTTCTCCTTAAACTTCTTTATTTGTCTTTGGAGTTCGTTCTTCGCGTCGACTATCGCATTGCGCATATCTTCATGCTGGCAAGTAGCACGCAATAATTTGCCTCCGATTTTCAGATTAACTTCAGCATAATAAATCCTCCCCGAACGGTGATGCTTTGACGGCAAGCCAATCTCAACTCTAGCCTCCATTGGCTCGCCGAAGCCTTGGCGAAGGCGGCTAGGACCGCCGTCAATAAACTTCTGCAACCCACCAATCCTTTCCTCAACAAAAACCCTTAAAGGTTCGTCGAGCTGAATGTTTTTACCATATAAATCAATCTTCATGCGCGTCGTTGTTTTTCTCACTCATTATAACACACTATGCCCTTATTTTCTTCCTCTTCTGAGTTATTATTTCCTTATTGTGCCTTGAGACATCCTCCATTGAGAGACCTTGAGATTCAATAAGCGTCTTGTTATAATCCCTGACTGCTTTTAAAACCGCCAGACCCATCTGGAGAACTTTTAGATGATTTTTATCGAGAAGTTTTTTCTTGACTGCATCTTTCTCCAAAGATTCGCCGAAAGCAATAAACGCATTCATGTCCTTTGGAAAACAAAAACCACCAGCGCCCGAATATTGACCATGCTCAACATTAAGCCAAGCCGAACCTATTCTTAAATCAGCACCGATGAGCTCTTTTATGTTTTCGTAGCTCACCCGACTAGGAATTTTATCTTTTATATATTTTTTATCAAGAACATGGGCCATATCGGCAAGAATATTGCCATAAATTACCTTCATGTAGCCAAATATATTTGAAGCATACTTGCCGAATTCAGCTTCAGTGGCATTTACGGATTTTCTGACATAATCAGAAGTCCAAGGACGGATAAAATTCTTTTTAGGCAGAAGATTGAGAATCTCAACCGCATCAGAAATGCTTTTAGTCGTTGAGCCGATTATCTGCCTGTCGGGAGAAATAAAATCTTCCCAAGCCTGTGACTCGGTAAGAAATTCTGGATTGAATATAAATCTCTTCTTCGGATATTTTTTCTGAAGATTTTCAACAGTACCGGGAGTGACAGTAGATTTTACTACAACTATTTTCCCGCCTGCCCCGTACCAACCCCGCCCCTTTTTTGAATGGCGGTCAGCGGATAAGGTTGGTGCGGGGTCTTTTAAACTGCCGACGACGCTTTCGACAATAGAAGTATTACAGCTTCCGTCAGAATTAGTCGGCGTAGGCACGGCAACAAAAATCACATCTGCCTTATTAACATCGTCAGAATATCCTTTTTTCGGATCGGCGTCGTAGCAAAAAAGGTCTTTTCCTCTCTTATATCCGTTATGCTGTTCGAACCATCTCTTTACCGGCTCGCCAACCATGCCAAGACCGATAATTCCTACTTTTATACGATTGTTTGCCATGCAAAAATTCTAGCGTGCTTATGTCAAAATAACAATAGACAAAATCTGGAAAATGATGTAACATAATCCATACCAAGATGAAAAAAATTGGATTATTACTGCTAGACATATCAGCCCTTTACGGAGCTCTAGCTATCACTCTGTTTATCCGCTACAAGGATAATTTTGGCGAACAATACGAAATACATTTTGCTCCTTTTTTGTTTATTTTTGCTCTCTGGATATTCATTTTATATATCACCAATCTCTACGACTTCGGGTTTCTGAGAAATAACCTGGAATTTTATTCCAACCTTTCCAGAACTATCGTCATTGCTTCGGCAATATCATTCATATTCTTCTACTTAATTCCCGTATTTGATATCACGCCTAGAACCAATCTGGTAATATTCATTGGTTTATTCTCCGGCATTATTTTTGCCACTCGGACTGTCTTTAATAAAGCTAACGCCGGCGGATTTAAAAAACCCTTACTGATCGTCGGAGTAAATAATCAGTCTCTTGAATTAGCTAAATTCGTCGAAGAAAACCCTCAGCTCGGCTATGAACTAAAATATATAATGGATCTGGCCAAAGAGGGCATTAAAAACGTCGACCAGATTATAAAGCAAGAAAAAATAAATACTGTGGTAATCTCTCCTGAAACTTATCAAGCTCCCCAGATTATTGATACCTTCTACCGTTCTCTTGAGAACAGGGTAACTTTTAAAAACCTTTCATCTTTTTACGAACAGATGACTAATAAAGTTCCACTCGGTGCGATAAACCAGATTTGGTTTTTAGAAAATTTAAGCGAGGGAAGCAAGAAAACCTACGAAGAGATGAAGAGATTTTTTGATATTATATTCGCCATTATCTTTGGAATAATAACCCTTCCGTTCATTCCCTTGATCGCCTTGACAATAAAGATTGGCTCTTCCGGACCGGTTTTATACCGCCAAAAGAGAGTCGGCCAGAATGGCAAAAATTTCGAAATAATTAAATTCAGAACAATGAGAAAAGATGCCGAGAAAGAAACCGGCGCCGTCTGGGCAGAGAAAGACGATCCCAGGACTACACTCTTGGGAAAATTTCTGCGCAAAACCAGGATTGACGAATTGCCTCAGCTTTGGAATATTCTGAGAGGAGAAATGTCTTTTGTCGGCCCTCGCGCCGAAAGACCGGAATTTCACGATGAACTTAAAACAGAGGTGCCGTTTTATGAAGAAAGATATATTATCAAGCCGGGTTTGTCGGGTTGGGCTCAGATTAACTACCACTATGGTTCATCGGTAAATGATGCCGCCCAAAAACTTCAATACGACCTTTATTATATCAAAAACAGATCATTGATTCTCGATCTGGGAATAATATTAAAAACAATTAACATCGCCCTCCGCCAAGCCGGCCGATAGTCGCTCACCCCTCCCAACTTTTAGACCTACTTTTTATCTTCGTAAAATAATCAAATTAGCCTCAATTTAGTTAACAAATTTGAGCCTCGTCGCTCGACATCTTTTTTATACTAAAAAATATGTCGGACTCCCCACTCAAATTTGTGGAATAACATAAATTATCGGTTAATTTGATTATTTTTTAACCTCGAAAAAAGACGGTCTGCAAAGTTAGAAGGGGGTTCGCTTTTTGTTATTCACGAAAAATAGATTATTATGCGTATTTCTTATTTATCAACAAAAAAATATTTAATAAAAAATAATTTAATCTATACTTAGATTAGGATGGGTAGAAAAAAAATCAGAAGAAAAAAGAAAAACGGATTTAAAAAATTTTGGAAGCTTGGTTTTGAAGAATTAAACACTCAACATTTCGATATTAATCCCGACGGCGAACTGGTCGTCCGGGAAGGAAACTTCCAATACAACATCTACGATATCGTCAAAAAATACGGCACTTCAACCGAGATAGTTTTCCCCACGATAATCGAGAGCCGAGTCCGCGATCTAATAGACACGTTCAATGCATACATAAAAATCCTCAGCTATCGAGGCCGTTTTTATTACCATTATGCGATGAAGGCTAACCAGAATAAGGAGTTCGTCTTACCGGTTATCGCCGAAGGGGCGAATCTTGATGTTTCAAGCGCTAACGAGCTGTTCGTAGTCAAACAAATGATAGAACAGGATAAATTCAATGCGAAAATACGCGTTACCTGTAACGGACCTAAAACCGAAAGATACATCAGTCTGATAGAAGAGCTTAGAAACCGCGGCCTGATAGTTATCCCGATAATTGAGAATCACGACGAACTGGAAAGATTGAAGAAGTTCAAGGGCGAAGTCGGAATAAGAGTGAACATGGATATAAAAATCGATGCCCACTTTGATAAAAAATACAACCGCTTCGGTTTTCTGGAAGAAGACCTTTTAAAAATAGGCAAGGTAAGAAATCTTTCCACTCTTCACTACCATATTTCATCTCAAATAGAAAAAATAGATGGTTTTTTAAAACCGATTAAAAGAGCGCTGGGAATTTATCATAAATTAAAAGAAAAAAATCCTGCCTTGGATACATTGAATATCGGGAGCGGGGCCGGTATTCCATTTGAGAAAAGTAAAAAATTATATTCTTTAAAAAATTTAGTAAATCAGATAATAAAAACGGCTAAGAATGAATCCGACCGCCTACAGCTGAAACACCCTAACCTCATTGTTGAATGGGGACGATATGTGGTCGCACCGGCTCAGATAACTATATTTAAGATACTCACCGAGAAAGCCATCGTTAATAGGACCGATAAAAAATGGTACGTAATTGACGGCAGTTTTATTAACGATTTGGCCGATACCTGGGGCATCCACCAGAGATGGCACATTATACCGGTAAACTACATGAACGATAAGAAACTTAATAAAGTATGGCTGGCCGGTTCGAGCTGTGATAGCGATGATAAATATACAGCCAGCGGAAGCTACATCGTCCTCCCCCACCTTTCAGATACAGACGATCTTTATATAGCCGTTTTGGACACGGGCGCTTACCAGGATTCGCTGGCATCTCATCATTGTCTGCTTTCAAGTCCGATGAAACTCATCGCTACTAACGGAGAAATAAAAATCGCGCGCAAGCGCGAAACTCCGGAAGAAATCGGACGGTTATTCGGATGGTAGGGACGCTCACTCCTCCCCCATTTCTCGACCTACTTTCTTTCTCTCGCCTCACCGAAGCCTTGCGCCACCGCTGAAGCCTCTGGCGACACGCGGTCGGCGGAGCGCGGGTCGGACAAATAGTTAAATTAACCTCAATTTAGTTAACAAATTTGAGCCTCGTCGCTCGACATCTTTTTATACTAAAAAGATATCGGACTCCCCACTCAAATTTGTGGAATAACATAAATTATCGGTTAATTTAACTATTGTGTATTCCTTGAAAAAAGACGGTCTGCGAAATGGGAAGGGGTTCGCTTTTCGTCTATTTTTAAGCTCAGAGACTGTACCCTAGAGGGGGAATTCACAAGCACTAATCTAATCTATAAGTCCTAGAGCGAGCCCCTTCCTTATCATTTTCGATAACCGTTAACCAGTTACTGAGCGAAAGAGATCTAACTATCTGAAGCAATTGAGACTTCTCATTTTGCATGGTTTCTTTGTTATAATATCTCCTAACAAAGAAAAAATGAGAAGCTCACTTAGGTGAGGTTGCCGGTCCCGATTCCAAAGGAATCGAGGATTCTCGATTGCGAAGCAATTGGAACTGGGGCGACCGGAGCCGTGCTGAAGATGGTTAGTCTCTGAAGCGAAGCTTTATCTATCCTGAAACTCAGGTTGAGAAAATGATGAGGAAGGGGTGAGCGAGTTTACCATTGCCTTCCTAGCTGTTGAATGAACATACGCGCTTCGGCTTCGAATTCGGAATTGAGCTCTGCGGCTTTTTTAGCCTCTATAACGGCTTCATCAATTTTGCCGATCCGAGCATAGGCCACGGCCAAAGAAGCACGATACTGTGGATTTTCAGGCTTTAGTTCCGTAAGTTTTCCGTAGACCCAGGCTAACTTAGCAAAATCGTTTTTTTCCAAATAGATACTTATCAGCTTATTATATTCTGACTCGCTGAGAACATACCTTGACTGAAGAACTTTATCAATAAGCTCTAGGGCATGACCCGTATTACCCAATTCCATTTCGACTATTGCCCAATACCACAGAGAAAGACCGACATCTGGATTAAGCTCTGATGCTCTCTTAAAATACTCCCCCGCCCTGACAAAATCCTTTTTGTTAAGATAGGCTTGTCCAACTTCATAGTAAGCCCTGACAAATGTACGCGACAGATCAATCGCTTTTAAAGATGCTTCCAGGGCCTTATCATTATATTCAGAAGACGGATCTCCCTTACCCAAAGTTATATATACTCTCGACATATAAAGATAGGGCAGATAATCTACCGGATTTTCATCAATATTTTTCTGAGCTTCTCCGGCGGCAAACTTCAGCACATCAACTAACTCAGGAGTCAATGTTTTGGAGTTGGTAAAATTGATAACATCCTGAATAAAACGATGCCGATAGTCGTATTTACCGGGAGTGTCATATGTAAGTGCTTCTTTGTACTTAATGACTGAATTAGCGAAATTTCCATCCCAGCCGGCCACTATTGCCCTGGTGGTGGCGAAATTAGCTCTGGACGGAAGAACATTGATCCAATAAATAAATATCGCAACAAAAATTATTAAAATTACGGCGAAAAACGACCAAAGACCATTATTAAATTTTTTGTTCTGTTTAACATCGGCGGGTCTACTTTGACCGGCCTGAACTTTATTCTGGATACTGCCGGACAACAAAAAGGATATAAATCCGAGAATAGTAAAGAAAACTAAAAAGTTAGCTGAAGTATCAAAAATAAAAGAGTTATGGATGGCGTAAGCAATCAGAAGTGAGATAAAGCCCACGCTGTAGAGCATCGTATCTTTGCGGTATATCATTCTCCATAAAGACCGTAAACTTGCTCCGAATATCCACAGATAGGTCAGGAAGCCAGCCAGTCCCATTGTTACCAGAATTTCAACAAACATATTGTGGGCCCGATCGAAAAGAGTTTCCGAACCCGGACCCCTGTAAAACAGAGGGTTGAAATATCTGGAGAACGGGATGTTAAAATTCTCAGGTCCCCAGCCGAATAGTATTGTTTTGGGTTTTTCCTTCCAGCCCTTAAGTCCGGCTTCCCAAGCCCAAAATCGGGTTTGAATAGTATGATTTTGAAGAGAAAAATCTGTGATCCTCGTAAGATACCCGGAACTTTTCACAAAAGAAGAGTCCTTAAACAGCAAAGCAAAAATAACAAACATAAATAGCCCGGCTATCAGCCCCAACAGAACTTTTTTGGCTTTGTTGGATCTATAGGCGGCGGTATAGAGAAGAGCGAAGGCTAAAAATCCAACACCGATGCCTAAAACCGATCCCCTAACTGCGGTCATTAAAGCAGCTATTGTCATAATCAGAGCCGAACTCCCATAAAAAATCTTGATATTATTGGAATCACTCGATCTGAAAAACAGAGTCAAAGCTAAGAAAGCACAGACAATCTGATAACCGGCAAATAACGCCGGATTTCCTATAGTGCCGAATATTCTGGATCTATTTCCCGAACCGACTACCCATTCGATCTCAGTTCTCTGAAGAAAACCGTAGAAAGCTGAAAGAACCCCAACGCCTATTACGACTTTAAAAAGATTCAGCCACTGACTTTCTGTTCTAAAAACCGAGATAAGGATAATAAAGTAAACAAAGTAATGCCAGAAAGTAAAAAGCCCGCCCATTCTCTCAAGAGAACCCCAGAAGCTTGAATAAGGAATGACGCTCGTTGCGGTTGTTATGGAAAAAGCCAGAGCAAAAAATAGAAACGCTCGGCCGACAGAGGTCATTTTGGGCAGATATGACCTGTCCTTCCAGATAAGAAGAATATAGATCACCGCCATCACCTCAACAATGCTTCTGAAAATAACAACTTTTCCGAAATGAAACGGAGAGATAAACTCATTAAAAATAATTAGCGGTACAAATGCCGCGGCATAGACTAGAATGCGCAGTAATAAAGCTAATTTGGACTCTTTCATAACCTATGTATAGTAACAAAGAATCATTTTTTGGCAAAATTAAAAGCTCTCGATCGAGAGCCCTAGAAGAATCTAGCCTTAGCTAATTTATCCAACAAATGACTGTATCTTCTCAGAAGAAATTTTTTATATAGGAAAGGTCCTAAGCTTGTAACGCCAAAAATCTTAAAAAACCACGCTATCCCTTTTAAAATAGATCTAAGAAATGAGCGACCACTTGCAGGATCATTTACATTGAGAAATCCCAATATCCCCAGAAGAAGACTCAGGGTGAAGAAAGAAACTATAAGCCGCAAAGGAAGCTCGACACCATCCATAAAAGAAAAATTTAGCCAAAGAAAGCTATAGATAATAAATATGTTGACCGCCACATAAAATCCTAAGAACACTAGACATGGCCCTAGAGACAGCACCAATCTGACAGGAAATGTCTTAATAGCTTTTAAAAACACCCTTTCATCTATAATTAAGAGCTCTTCTTCGGGAAGCTTGTCGATGTGCTGTTCCTCGTCTATAAACATCCATTTTTTGGCTAAGCGGTCAAGATCCTGTTTGTAACCGGGTTCGAGACTTTTTAATATGTCGAGGTAACGCTGTTCTAATCTTTGGAACCTCAGCTCATATCTTCGCTTCAGTACCTTCTCCCTCGGCCCATCAAGAATCAAGTTATTTTGCTTCATTTCTCCGGCTAGAACCTTCATTTTTACTCATTGTGAATGTGAAAGAACTAAGTGCCATATTATCTTAATATTAAATTAGTTTAATGTCAATAATCATCTTCAGTTCAGGCTTTTTAATTTCCTTGATAAGTAAACAAACGATGCCATGTGGCTGATGGTGAACCACAGCGTTACCATTATTACCGCTCCCCACAGGCCATATATCTTAATCAGCCACAGACCGAGAGGTACTCCGGCACCCAGAATACATAGGTTTATCATAATTGAAACCTTGACTTTGTTAATCGCCCGCCACATCGGACCAAGACCGACCCCGATACCGAATAAACCGCCGTATATAAACAATCCGAATACATAAGAAACGCTGGGCATAAAACTTTCACCGTATAATACTTTAAAAGCTAGCGGAGAAATAACTATCACTACTGCCGTAAGTGCGGACGAGAACAATAATCCATATAAAGAAACTTTTATAAAATTCTGTCTCATTCTGACCGGATCGTCTATCTGCATCTTCGTAAATTCGATATTGAGCAGGACTGATATCGGCCCAAGCAGGCTCAAGGCTAAATTAACAAAACCAAAAGCCAATTTGAAAAATGATACTTCTCCGGATGATACAAAGATACCGGTAAGAACAACCGGTAAGGCCATATAAAGATTGCCCATATTTCTGTCAACTGCTACCCAGAAGCTAAAACCAAAATACTTTTTTATTGATACGCCGCCGACCTGATTAAATAGTTTTCTCAAAGACGGGAAAATAGGAAATTCTATTTTTATTTTCTTCCACACGAATATGGAAACAACGAACAAAACGACAGCGCCTATAAGTTGTCCGGCCACAGCTCCAACGACACCAAACCCGAAAAGTACCAATAATAATGAGATTCCAAACCTTAATAACTGATCGGTAAAAACCATTGTTGTTAGAACCTTGATTCTGCCGACAACCTGAAGTCCAAGCTGAACAACAGCCGTAAATGAACTTGAGAGAAAAACAGCCAGAATAACAAAGCTCGCATACCAACCAATAGCTGAATCCCCGTAAAAATAGTGGGCTATCCACGGCAAGAATAACAATAGCAGAAGAGTTATTAGTCCGGCGTATAAAGTAATTTTTATAAGAAAAGCTAACACCTCGCCTATTTCTTCATGACTTTGCCGAGCATAAGCTGAACCTAACAAAGTAGAAACAGCCTCTTGAGTACCCGCTCCCAGTAACAATCCTCCGATACTGGCCAGACCAAAAGATAAAGCATAAATACCAAAAAGCTCGGGCTGTAATAAACGAGCTATAAATATCCCGACAACGGCCTGAAATACCGTTCCGGCAAAACTCCCCGCCTGCAATGTAACCACATTTCTGACAAAAGGATGTTGAGAGTAATAACTAAATTTTCCCCTTAGGACATTTGACACCCTATAAAAATAACAGAAACTCCCATTTATCTCAATTAAAAACCGCCATATCGACGGTCTAGTAGTTAAATTTTGAATTATGGCTCCAGTAAGAGCCTGACCTCATTCTCTGAATGTACATGCAGTTCGAACATATCAATCCCGGCCATATGATTTTCCCCATCAACCCATTTACCCATGAACCAACAATTTTTACCCTGCCCTACATCAATAAAAATACTTAAATATGTATCCCACATAGGATACCCTTCAGAAAATCTAAAACATTCGTTTGTTTTTAACACAAAGGCTAACGTTAGGTGGCCCCTATTCTTTTCACATCTATAAATCCTATCAAAATCATGCCGAAATCTCTTTTTACTTTCTTTTTCTAACATACAGGTTGCTTTTATCAGATGGCCTTTAGCTTCTTCCAGCATGGTAGAGTCAATATTTACTAGACTATGGCCGTTATTTGATGACGGAGTACGGAGATCAAATTCAGCATACTTTCTTGCAACTTCAGCAATCTTTTTTTCTCTTTCTAAGCGCCAATCTGAAAATCTAGGTAAATTAAATCTTGAAGGCCTACTCCGCTCGCTCTCCTTGTTTATCTCCTCAAGCTCTGCAAAGAATTCCCTGATAGAAGACTTCGGCGCTAGCTCCTGTGTCTGATTGCTCATGTCTGTTCCTCCCTCTTTAGTATCGGTATTCTCTCAATATCTTTACCAGATCAAAATCGCTTCCCAGCATTTTTTTAAGTTCACGCACATACTTCGTAAACAAAACATTATCACTATCATTAATAAATACCGATCCTATGATTGTAACTACACATAAAACTTTTAGGATCCTGGAGGTCTTTTGAGCCCGTTTAATAACAATTGAAACTAAAGCTTCAAGCTCCTGATCGGTCAACTCCCTAATCTGCTGATTGTCAATCCCAAAATAACTCTCGGTTAATTCATAAAAAAGTTGCCAGATTTGGCCCTTAAGATATTTAATTCTCCTCACCTGATTTGCGGTTAAGTTATTTTGTTTCATTAGGTTGAGCTTACTAATCACTTCCTCTTTCACGGTCGCATGCCTAATCAGAGCTCCCATGCCCAATCCTTTTTAAGGTACATTATCGTAGCCATAGTCTATAAAATAGTTGACTAAGTGTCAAGTATCGTGTTTAGTCTTGGGTAAGTATTTAAAAAGGGGGCTAATTGCCCCCTTCGTTCTTAACAACAGACCCTGTTCAGTTTGAATCATCACTGTCGGCACTGTATAACTAGACTTACTACTACGTTACAATCCAAATAACCTACGAACCCTATTTGGCATATACTTTCTAGTCCCTTTTAACTCCTTCTGCCTTACAAGTGAATTTGCCACTTTTACCCTTATCTCATCGAGTGGACGTAAGAATTTATCCGCCTTAACTAAGTTTCTACCGGACTGGGCGGCTAACTCATCTTTGTACTCAAACCAACGAGCTAATAGAAAATACTCTGAGTGATTACCATAAAATTTTCCAAATAAAGCAAGCTCCTGGCCATACTCCCGTCGGCATTGAAAGACATATAGAAATTCAAATAGTTTAGTTTCTTTTATACTAGCCACCGCTTCAAGAACAGATAGGGGCATATACGGATCTCGGAAAGAACCTTCGAATAAAGGAACAGGAACATCACCTTCTAACCATTTTGACCAAATATTAATGTCCTCCACAGCCTTCAAGCCCATATCGTTTACAATTTTTATCCTCACCAAGTCCCTAGCTCTACCCTTAATTGAATCTACTAGATTTGACACTATCTCTGTCTTAGCTGATGCGATTAATATAAGCCCTAGGCTTTTAGCAATAAGCGCTTCTTTTCTTATATTAGCTATTAATGCCCTCTCTTCGGCTGTACCATACGTCTCACATATCTCCTCGATGCTAAGTGAATCAACCCGCTCCAATTCAGAAACTAATTCGTTCTGGCAACTTCCTAAATCAAAGTAGTTTTCGACTTCTACCTGCATGCGCTAGCACTCCATTTAAAAGAGCACAATTCATAATTAATGATTTTACTAAACATTTGACCTAGTGTCAAGTCCAAAAATCTGATCATCAAGCTCCGGAACATTGAACTGTTCCGCATGGCTGAAACTTACCGGCTCAGCTGTAACTTCCTCGCCATCCAGTCTGATAAGATTCTCGCAGGTAAAAATTATCTGTAAACCGCTATCGACCTGGCTCTGTCTCTTGATGTTATAATGCACTTCGAGATGATCAACGTCATTTGCTTTTACTCCGACCAAAAGTTTGACCGATAATCCTCTTTCTTCAACCTTTATTACTGTATTAAGCAGGAGGTCCAGATCAACCGTTCTTATTTTCTCTTTGCGGCCGCAACAACATAATAATTTTTCCTGTCTGAATAAAGCCCACCCCGACAAAGAGCTCAGAACAGATTTTAACTCCGGAGACGGATCAAAAGTTTCTCCATACTTACCGACATCGGCCGCCAGCGACGGATGACTCGGCAAATTAGTTCTTTGATCCCATAAAACCCGGCAGAAAAAATTCTCATCATTGAGATAATTCAGAATCTTACTCTGAGCTCTGAGAGCTAAGCAGTAAACAACGGAGGCAAGAAACTTAGAACTTCTTTGTTTTTTAGTAATTTCACCTAATTTTAATGTGATGCTATCAATTCTATCTATTGATTCCTTTGGGTTCAGAAACAGCGGCTCCGTATCGCGGCTTATATTCAAATCTGAGTTAGGAATCCTTTCCTGATCCTCTTTGTATTTAGAAACTAGACTTTTAAATTTCGCCGGCTGTATAAGACTGGTTGATTCCATGTGGACCGCCACTCCTACCCGATTGTCAAAGGACTAATGCCCAAGAACATAGCAGATTATATAACCTCAGTCAATATTGACATATTTAAACTAATATACTAACATACGGCCACGGTCTGAGGACCTAACAAATGTCATTCTAGAAAAGGAGAGGCACCTCATGGCTGAAAAAGGTACTTTTACAACTGAGGATCTGAAGCTAGCCATTCAGCTCGGAAAACGTGTATTTGAATCGAAATTTGGACAGCTTAAGGGTAATCTCGTCCAAAACGTAAGGGAGGCTATTGATCCCGACCTGCGTTTGGCGGGCAGGGTCAAAGCCAGATATGATGCCCTGCGAGAAGCCGGATTTTCCCACGAAGAGGCAGTTGAATACACCAGTAAATCGGTAAATAAAACAGCCGACACAGTTCTTAATTCCTTGAGTAAGACAAAGGAGGAAACATGTCGCTAGCACTCGTCCGCTCGGGAAGCTCGGGAAGTAAGCACTCAACTCTGTCACGCGAAAGAACACTCCGGTCAGCATCTGATCGGGCTTTACAGGATAATATAAAGGCTCTTGAAACAAGCCGTAATGAGCTCAATGAGATTAATGGCTTCCTAAAAACAGCACTGAATCTGCCGTCTGACAGAGCAAGGAGCTGGCTTGCCAGAGCACTTCACTTCATCATACCGGAACGAGCCTATCAGAAGTTGCCTAATTCACTGGTTAAATTCGTAGCCGAAGAATATGACGTACTTGAACTTATTGAAAGATTAATGAGGACAAATATTAACAAGGTACAGGAAGCTTTGCGTAATCTGGCTATTTGTGCAGTTGAAAAAAATGAACAAATGAAACAACTGGGCGATGATGTCCAAAGAGCGCGAGAAGAAAACTGGGATGCCCAGCAACTTCACCAGTTTATGCTTGAAAAGGCAGAGATAGAGATACTGCCAGAAATTGCCCGACTGCTTGATAGCGAATTCAATTTCCTAGCTCCCGAAGAAAGAGAGCGGCGCAAAGAAGAGCTTTTGAACCAGCTTGAATCAAATATCGTCATTGGCCAGGCCCTGACAGAAACTACCAGCAAAGTGTGTTCAGCCGGCTTGGGAATTCTTCATAGAGCGGCCGGACAATATTTTGACTACGCAAACGTATACGGACCAATCGCGATAATCCGTGATTCCGCCAGAACTTTAACCGACACCAATCATGCCATGTACGCTTCAAAGGATGCAGTAGTAGCGACATTTGAAGTATCAGTTAAGGCTATTGAAACAGCGGTTGAAGCGGCAAGAATGGTCAACAATTACTCCATTGCCTCGGCCGACATGAAGGGCCTGATGGAAAACGGCCAGAAGAGACTTGGCGATAAGCTAAAACTGCTGGAAACAGAAAGAAGGAAGAGCGCTATGATAATCTCACCGAGAGTAAAAGAGCTGAGGTCTCCCGACATAATTGACGTTCAGGCTTCAGTCAGTTAATCTCCGAAGCCATTTTAAGCAAATTTAAACCACACTTTAGGTGTGGTTTTTGATTGCTAAGAGCAGTTGCTCAAAAAACGCCGAACGAAGCCTTTTTTTAATTAACTAAACGCTGACAATGGCGGCCTGTTTCTGTTTCAGCGTAGCCCTTAATTCATCCATCGGGAGATAATCTTGACCCAGATTTTTCTTCAAAAATGAACGGGACACATAGTAGTTCCAGCTATCAGAACCAACAAGTGGTGGCTCTCTTTTTAAGATGTGTTCTATATGTTCAAAGAGAAATATTTGTCCAAAAATAGGAACCAAGTAAATTAGGTAACGCAAATAGGCTATCCGCCTCGCCCTCCCTATAAGTAAATTATCCATCTCTATAATATGCTCGTCCTTAAACCTTGATATTTGTGAATCGGATAATCCGAACCTTGAGTAGCAAAGCCTCAAAAAATTATTACAGAAACTACGTTGACGATCAGCCAGCCTTGCCGATTGAGAACTAGAGAGATTACTTAACTTTACTCTGCGTAATTCAGTAAGAAGTTCTTCCTTTGGTGTCGCCGGTCTTACAAGATTTCGTCTCCTCGTATCAGACTCAGATAATATGTCTAACTGCAGGCTTTGTTCGGCCATAATCACTATTCCCTGTTTTTTAATTAACTGCCCTAGATCATAATATAATAATAATTATATGTCAATATTTACAATCTATTGGGTTATCGTGGGGTATAACCAAGCAATTCTAGCAAGCAATTCCAGGAAAATGGAAAAAACGATCGGCTGGTACTTAAAGACCGTAGTTTAATCCCGCACCTTTAGAGCGACCTCTCTTAGCAATCAAAAACCACACTTTAGGTGTGGTTTAAATTTGCTCAAAAGATGCGGAACGAGGCTATCTGATTTAATAGCCGGAGCTGGGTGGATACAACCTTACAAAATCCATACCAAATTTTTCAGAAAAATCTTTTTCAGAAAAACCGCTCAAGCCCTTAAGAGGACAATCATATACGAATTTTTGTAAAATATCGTCTGTATCAACGCCCTCCTGCCTAAGCTTCTCTTTTGCAACCAGCATGGAAATCGGATTTGTATTGCCATTAGAAAAGTTCCGCCTATTCTTGTACAACCAGACCCATCCTGCGACAGGAATACAAAGTCCTAGAACTTTATAAACCCGCATCCGTGAAAGGATCTTGCTGTAAGTATTGTGGATATTATCATCTACGTGCCTTAAAAATTTAATCAATAGATCATGATCATCATTACAAAAATGCATAAGATTAGCCTTATAGGCTATACTAAAATACTCCGCACCGCATATTTTAAGAGATTTTGCTGCCGCCACCAGAAGGTTGCGCAAATAGAACCCTTTAAGATACGCTATGTGACTATTCCTCTCCATATTAGTCTTATTTGCCCGGACAAGTTCTGTCGGAGTATTTTTTATTAGCGACTTCGCAGAAATGTCAATATCGTCAAGGGTACCGTTAGATGACATCTTTAAGCCCTGTTTTCAAAAAACATCTATGCCAATATTTTAGTATGCTTATATTCTTTTGTCAATAGCCATGGGAGTACATTCAACCTGCAAGTGCAACACTAAAGGCTTCTAATGGGGTTAAATAGTTAAGTCTTTTTCTGGGTCTAGTATTAAGCTTGTATTCTACTA
>Ga0155220_115_pt1 | contig 3984 bp, 6 predicted proteins | sample RifCSPhighO2_02_FD_106188 | JGI IMG/M metagenome (GOLD analysis project Ga0155220, IMG submission 106188) | Candidatus Yanofskybacteria bacterium RIFCSPHIGHO2_02_FULL_41_29
CACGAATCAAAACCGCAAAAGAACCCGTTAAAAACATCGGCTCGAACCATATTTTGTAGAAGCAGAAAAGAAAAATTTTAATCATTTGGTTTAGGAGTGATAAATGGCCTGAAATAGGGCTATTTTGTTTTTTGCGGCTGTGAGCTTGACTTTTATTGGAACTTACAGTATACTTGCTACGATGCTTGGGTAAGGTGCTCGAGCTAGAAATCGTACCTTGAAAGGGGCAAAAACTATGTTTGGCATTCTGAAGAGACGGCGGGCGGCGAAAAGCATTCCCCGAGACGTTTATGAGCTCATCGCGAGCATTTACTCGCGGTATCTCAGGCTCGATCTCGGAAGTGGCAGGTTCGAGGGCCTCTCCGAACGGGAGAAGTTGCAGGCGATGATCGAGTACGTAAACAACGATGCTGATCTGTTGCGGCTTGAATCGCGCTCCATGATCGGTTCCCTCATCGTTGTCAATCAAGTGCGAGGTAACGGCACAGTGACAGGTGCCGGTTCCGGGAGCGGACTAAACGTGTGTTTCGGCCACGAAGGACTCTACATCTACGACTGGAATGACTTCGCAGACAAATGGCACAACATTCCCCTCACTTCCGTCGATGCTCTCGATGGAGTGGGTATCCAACTGACCGCCGAGAAGCTGCGAGATGCGATCGCGGACTATACCGAGAAAAAGGAGTACGTTGATCGTGTCGCTCTCTTCGACAAGACGTTCAGGGAAGCTGTCACGGCGTAAACATTCGCCACACTCATAACGACCTGCCTAGTAGCAAATGCGAACGGCAGGTTTTTCTTTTTGATAATTTGAAAGAACAAAGAATTTGCCGCCAAGACTGAAATTCGCTAGAATTTCAGTAATCCGAACTCCGCCAAAGAAAACTTGAAATTGTCATTCGTGCGGCTCCGCCGCCTTTCCGGATTTTCGCGGGGGGGGACTTCCTCGCCCCGAGCCAGTCGAGGGGCGAAAGCGGTTCGGACTAATTCAAGTATTCTGCACAAACACCTAAAATCCCGCTAGGCGGGATTTTAGGTGTTAAGATTCTTCAACTATTTCTATTGTTACTTTTTGGCTTCCGAATGCTTTAGCTAAGCTTCTTTCCGGGAACCAGACATCTATATTGTTTGTGTATCTGGCGTTCATTCTGTCTTCAACGACGAATATTTTTTCTCTGAAGATTTCTGGTATCCTTACCAATGTTCCAAAAGGAACTCTTTTGCCGTTGATATAGAAGTTAGCGGCTATGACGTTTTTTGTACCAGTACAGACGTTATAATTGGTAGCCGTATGGCAGGGAGTATCATCGGTCTGGTCGGGAGTAGAGGAGTAGCCAGTTGCTCGGACAGTATATGTTGCCAGAACTTTTATTTGAGGCCCCTCTTCTTCAACGATTATTTTCTTAGTTTCAGCGTTTTGTGGCTGTCTGTTACGCCAAGAAAATATTTTTTCAAAAGATAAGCTGGAATTTTCAACTGTAGAAGAGACAAGGGTATTAGCTTGCCCTTCTCTACTCATAAGCCAGTCATAGAAACCTGCCTGAGTGTTATCTACAAGAACTAGCTGAGCTAAAAGAACAGCGGTCAAAACAGAAAATCTTCCTATAAATTTAACCACTTTTTTAGTCTATTCTGGCCGATATTACCCTTCCGAGGCTTGCCAAATGTGACTTTGGCTTGTGCTAGCTTAATTCTACGCCTCAGCCTAAATTAGACATTATTTTAGGTATCTGGGTAACAAAAAACGGCTTACTAAGCCATTCCTTGTATACATAACCATATTTCCAGGTTACATGTTAATTATAGCAGATTCAGGTCAAAAGATCAAGGGTCAGGGGTCAGGGGGTGTTTTATGAAGGGGAGGTGGTTTCTTACGAATCTTATGCCCGATCTGCCGGTTAACAGTATTAGAATTACCCCGGTGATTATTAAAAGGCCGTCATAACTCCATCTTGCCGGATCGTCATCGCTTAGATTAAGCCAAATTCCATATTCATCAAAAGCAAGACCAAGGCCGAAGCCATGAAGAAGGGATATAAGGTACTTAGCCCGGGGTCCGCTGAATACCAAAGCCAGATAGCCGGCTATGGCCAGAACAAAAAAACCGTAAGCAAAGTGGTGGACATGAATACCGGCCCAGGGGATATATATATCAGGCCAGAAGTGGCTTATAATTCTCGCACTGATAAAAGTCAGGATAAAGGCAACAGCGATAGGGAAAACAATGTAAAAGTAGAGGCCCTGCTCGTGCCTAAGAACTTTTTCTCGTATCTCGCTTTTCATTTTTGAAAAAATAGAAAGTAAAAACATCTTGGAGCGGGATAGTGGATGACGTTAGAACCTATTTTCAGTCAGCCACAGATTTATTTTATATGCCTAACCTGTCAGCGAACCAGTGTCAATTATAACTGGGATTATGCCGATACTAAACTGGGTCGTAACTGAAGATTGAAAATTAGAAACCACCAAACGCACTTCTGGTATACCAATATCGTCAACAGCTTTAACCACAACATTAGGGTGAACCACGGGTTCTTTTATGAGCGAAAGCTGACCTTTTACTATAGCGGTTAAGCCAGCCACCCCCAGAACGATTTTGCCGATATTTTCCTTGTTCATTGGGTTAATCTTATCATTTGAAACCGTAAGAATCAATTTTTTCAACTTTTGGCATAATTCCTCACTTTTTTAATAATTCATACCATACGCCAGCATACATAATCCTAAAAAATGGAAAAGATTTATAAACGAGAACCTGACCCACAATGGAGATTGAGGACAGACAATAAGAGCTATCAAGCCCTACATTATTGGGTTAAGAAACACCTTGGTAAACCGCAGATTTGCTGGTGTTGTGGCAGTAAGGACTTACCGCCTAACCGTTATCATTGGGCTAATGTCAGTGGTCAATATAGACAGAAGTTGTGGGATTGGGTTAGGTTATGTAATGCTTGCCACTCCGCATTTGATAGATAAGCTTACTTTGGCACGTAGTTTCTCAAACGTTTATTTTGGCTTTAATCGGCAACGGGTTATTAAAAATACATAATTCTACCCTCGGTTATTCTCCTGGCTGTTATGGCTCATTTTCGTTCAACCAGGACCATACACGAGGGCTATTCCAATAGGCATATCGGAGAAACGTTTTAATTAGGCATTCGTCCACAATCTTGATTTTCAAAGGGTTTTTAATGGGATAGGATTTCCCATAACAACATAAACAACCCTAAATGGCTCAATTTTCATTATTCAAACCAAAGACAAAGAACGGCTACCTACTACAAGAAATCGCCTCGGCTCTTCAAAAGGATATACGCCGTGGCAACGAGAAAGAAGCTCTCGGCTGGGCTTTGGAAATGTTCCCCGAATACTCTAACTACGTTTGGAAGCGATTGTTGGTTATAAGTGCCGAAGACGTGGAAGACCCACAAGCTTGTTCTATCGTAAATGCTTTCAGGGAATCATTCTACTTTTCAAACGAGAGGCGAGCAAAAGGCGAGGACTATAAGCACAGGATATTTATAACCAAAGCGGTATTGTTCCTGGCACGGGCAGTCAAATCAAGGGAATCCGACCACGCCCAACATTACATTGACCAAACTCGTGAAACTGGAAAACTGCCAGCCATACCCGATTATGCTTTTGACGTTCATACCAAGAAGGGCAGAACTGGCGGAGCAGACAAAAGAAAGTTTTTTGAAGATGAACAGAAGAGCTTAAAACCTCAAGGCAAGGATGAGTATTTTAGTAAGCTGGATAAAACTAAACTTTAATGGATTTAATAAAACATATAGACCTGAACGATATGAAGGCAAGGGCGGGACTGGTGTTTGATGCGTTGGATGCCAGGGAGATGACCAGAAAAGATTACAAAGCCCGAATAGGGCTGTTTTTATCTCATATAGCTGGGTCGGGGTTAAATCGGAACAGTTTTCTTGACTTCAAAAGGTATCTTGAGAAGAGAGCCGACTACACGGTGTCCAC